>Ga0209700_106487_pt1 | contig 18007 bp, 7 predicted proteins | sample SiratroredBW_FD_187528 | JGI IMG/M metagenome (GOLD analysis project Ga0209700, IMG submission 187528) | Root nodule microbial communities of legume samples collected from California, USA - Siratro red BW (SPAdes) (version 2) | ecosystem: Host-associated > Plants > Roots > Nodule | place: USA...
TTATATTCTACTGCTTGTTTCTGATCTTCTAAATGGGTTGTTCTTGGACAAATATAGATTTTGACTTTTATAGGTATCCAGCTTAATTAATCTTGTTATTGTGCTTTGACTTTTCTCTAGTTATTTTTATAGTCACCATTCACTTCTCAAGGTAGATTTTTTAAGCCATAAGCCTATCGTGTTAAAATTTGTCTGGTCGTTGCATCATATTCATCTCCTGTATCTGCATGCTGCTAAATACAGTAGTTTTTTCAAGTAGTGTAAGAAGTCTTCAACTTTCTACATGTTTTTCTGTTTTTACCCTCCTGTTGGTGACTTGCTTAGGTATTCTTTACTGTCTCAATTTTGGAACATCTTTTCAATTACTCTGGGTTCAGGCCTTCAGTCCACAGTCCTCTCAAAATATGTAGCATTTAAATTATAGTTACTTTAAAAATTTATGAATATTTACTGTGCCTCCTTATCTTTACTGGGTGACATGTGGAACGTTTGTGTCTTACAAAAGAAATGAGTTTATGGATCTGTAAGAACTTAATTGTTGAAGACTGAATATTTGACAGTTCATCTCATAACGCAACTTGATGAAGTGATCTACTTTTGTGGTTGTCATTTTCATTTGATGATTTTTACTTATGTAATCTCTTCCAGTTGACCTTGATGTAGCTTATATTGATATGAACGAGTCATCTTAACCATATTGTAATCTGTTGTGCAGGTCTGCTTTAAAACACCTGAAGTTGGAGAGGTTAAAAAAATAAGAATACTGCTTGCCTTGTAAGTCTACCGGCTTTAGAATATTAAAATTGTTTTTATGTGTATATTATGTATACCAATTCTCCCTCTATTTAATAGGAGGAAGATGATGCAATTTTATTACATAACTGAGAATGATGGAGACTTGTAGACAATGCTATTTTTCTGCTGATCACATATTGGTGCTTCATTTTGATCAAGGCATAATGATTCTTTAACAGATAGTGTTAATGTTCCTATTAGGTTAGCTCTTTATTGACCAGTTTTCTTTCTGCAGATTTCTATCAGCCATTTAAGGAAGATGAACTTGAACAGAGCACTGAAGTTCCAATAATATTTCCTCCTGAGCCAAAGCCGGTAATTACATTTTCCTAGTGAATCAGCTGTGTTTGGATTGTTTGGGATATTACCTTTCGAAATAATATTTTCGTAAAAGATACGCAGGGTGTTGCCGTATTTAATTTTCTATTTCTATGCGTTTACTTATGTATTGCTTTTATGCAGGTCTTCTGTGAATTTGATTGGGAATTAGATGAACTTCAGGTAAGGAATTCATTTGTTATGTGTAGATTGGAACATGTCAGATTAAGCCCCATCTAGCAGTTGCACTTTTATAATCAAATTCATAGTTATTTATTCTTTTACCACTGAAAATCCTATAATAGCAGAGTTTCACGGAGCTTGACATTATTATGCTGGAAATTTAAGGGACCATTTGGTATGAGAAAATGTTTTGCTTTCATGTTTTTTAATGTTAATTATGAAAATGTTTGGAAGTAGGAAATAGTAATCGTTTCACATACAAATATTTGAAAACAAGAAATAGGTGAAAGTAAGGCGGCAGCACTTTTGTTGTTAAAAGTGAAAACAAAAAATGAAAGTGGGTAATTTTTTTTTTTCAAACCCAAATTACTCCTAATGTTTTGTTTTGTTCATTTATCAGTTCCTAGTTAAACTCTAAACTTTTGCGTGTTGCTATGTTATTGAATTCTACAATCTTGACTCTGGATTGTAGGATGGGAACTGAGACAGATAAGGATAGAAAAAAGTCTTTATTTGCCATTATTTTTGTATGCGTTTCAGTGTTTCTTCATTGTGTTTCCCTACTAATATAGAGGGTAAAAGTAAGGGGAAACTGGCAAATCAAAGGACAATGGAAAAAGGTCTCTTACTACTTATTTGTTCTATATTTTACAGGAGTTTACTTATAAACTTGTGGAGGAGGAAGTGTTATCAGAAGATCAAAAGGATGCATTCAAGGTACCAAATAATAGAAGGCATTTAGTTAATTCATAATTCCTGAATTTTTTAAGTAATAAGTTAGGTTGATACGTTTTCCTATTTTTTTAGGAGTTTGTCAAGGAAAAGGTTCGTGAAGCAAATAAAGCTAATAGAGAGGTATCTTGGTTCTGGACATAATGTTTTTCACTTTACGCTTTCTGCCTTTTTACCTATTTTACCTCTTTTAGGCAAGGGAGGCTCGGAAAAAAGCCATTGAAGAAATGAGCGAGGAAACTAAATCTGCATTGAGAATATGAGATTTTACAAGTTCTACACCGTTCAATCTCCAGATTTATCAAATGAAAAGGTGGGTCTTCTGGCATTCTATTATAATTTTTTTTTATCTTTTGTTAAAAGCATATATTCATCAAGAATAGAGTTTCTGATTGTTAGGGGCATAAAATACTAATAAAAAAAAGATAAAAACAGAAAAAAAAAATAACATTGATGAATTAAGGGTACTCAATCTTCAACTTATCATTTAGAGAAACCCCTTTAAAAAATTGTGTTCTTTACACCAATCTAGAAGCACATTTCCTAATCTTATTTCAAAGTATCTGCTCTACTATTACATTTATTTGTATTTTTTCTGCTAATGTCTTATTTATCTTATGGTATTAGCTTGTTATCCGAAAATGGGTAATTCCTATAGTGGAACATTTAAGACTTCTAATACATTGAGGGGGAGGGGTGCCTGCACACATGTTTGTATCAGTTACGGAAACCCCTTTAAAAGTCGCTTTACGCCAAACGAGAGGCCAATTGCCTAATCTTTTTATCAAAGTAGCAGCTCTATTGTTACATTTTTTTTTTCTATTTCTATTCATGCTGGGAATGTGTTATTTGATCTTGTGGTATTAGTTTATTCTCTGAAAATTGATAATACCTATAGTTAGGGGTGTTATGGTACCATGAACCTAAACTGATCCAACCCAATCCAAACAAAGCCATTGTTCATTGGGTTGGATATTTGGTGTTGGTGTTGAATCCAACCCATCCATTATATAATCTATTTTTTAATTTGTTATTTGCATGTTCTATAAAAATAAAAAATTCAGAAAAATCTCACTTTAAACACCATTTTGTCATAGTCTCCTCGCCCAAACATTTCTTGTTACATCTTTAATGGAGAGTTAATATTTAAGAACTCCATCTTTTACTCCACCGACAAACTCATCATACACTCAAATTTCTTTCTAATATCCAGTTTTTGTAAAAGTGAAGATATTTTTTTTCTTTTTTATTTGTAAGGATAAGTTTTTATAGCTGAATGAGTGCCTCAAGCAAACTCCAACTGCAAATGTCTTAAAAACAGACTCTTAAACTTAGAAAAATGACTTTTGAACACTCAATAAAGATGCTCTTCGTCTTCTTATCTTTGCTTCATTTTTTTTTTTAGTTTAAGTGTTGATATAATTACTTCTCATGCATCATTTAATCAAATACAATATAAATATTCAAAATAGCGAAATGCATTGTAAAGGAAAAGTATATTTTTTAATTTGCAATTTTTTTCTTGGGTACCCATTTACCCAATCCAACATAACCTACTATTGAATGGGTTGTTATGATTCGGTTTCGGTAGAAAAAGAATAGATCCAACCCAAATTATTTTAATCGGTTTGATAACGAGTTTAATGGAACCCTATCCAACCTTACTCTACCCATGAACATCCCAATCTATAGAGAAACATGTAAGACTAATAATAATGCGTACATTGAGGGAGAAAGGTGGACATTTTAGGGGTGCCTACATAAATGTGTGTACATCAGTTTGGGAAACACTTTTGAAAAGACCATGTCTTTAAACCAAAGTGGAATCCAATTCGCCTAATATTTTTTTTTTTTGAAGTAGGGCCTCTCTTGGTAGATGATGGTTCTTGTAGTGGCTACTATCGCGGTGGAGTGGTTCGGAGTGGCAGTGTAGGACAATGGCAATTTTCATCGTTTCGCGTTTTAAAGTCACAGCTGCTATTGCTCCAGCGTAGCTACTATAACATTCTTTTCTTTTAATGATGCAAACGTCTTATATCAGTCTTAGCTTATTCTCTGAAAACTGGTAATTCCTATGATGGAACATTGAGGGAGAGTGGTGGGCATTTTAGGGGTGCCTATATACATGTGTGTATCTACTGGAAAGCACTTAGATATTCAAATTCTTATTTTCAACTTTGATGGATTCCTAAAGTGCCGCTATACTATTTTTTGAAAAATCAGCTAGCTATTCCATATTGAGTTATGAAATCATTGAATTAGTAGGAGCTTTGCTTCTGTTTATCGTTGGTTCCTCTTTGCCTTTTTCCCCTCTTCTCATCAGCTTGGTTTCACATTGAATTTGGTACTTACAATTTATTGGAGGGTAAATAAATTGAAAATGACAACATATTTATTGCTGTAACCATTTTCTTCACTGAATAAATATCTCTATTAATCTGATATGATTCACCGGAAAATCTATCTATTCCCTAGTGAAGAACGTAACTATGTGTGGATATATTCATCATGGTCAATAAGACAAGACAATTCTGGGCAGGATAGGAGCTGACAATGAATATATTGCACGTTGTTGAATTTCTTGATTAAATTTATTCTCCTTGTCCTCATTATTTACGGAAATGCCATTATCTTTGTTTGCAGTGTCCATTCATTAACAGGTATTATGGAAAGGCTCATGAGGTTCTGTGATTAGCAGCAAAACAATAATGGCAATTTTCGTGGCTTGTTTTGCCTAACACAACAGATGATTTGTTTATTATGAATGGATTTTAGGGGTGCAACCCCCCGGTGCCCCATTGAAATTCCATTGCCAGTTTCGTTGCCTAAAGCGACATACAATGTAAAACTGTTGATCAGAGATCCTAGAGAAGTGAACTAGGTGTTGAAGAGAATTCCAGAGCTTCTGGTGCTGCAATTTGCTCGGATAATTCTTTTTCCCTTCAAATTTAGATGTACGACAGTTTTGATTCTGGGCTAAATGAAGAAATTAATTCATTATTGTTTTGTCTAATTTAGCCGTTTGTGATTATAAGATGGTAGCTTATGGATTTTTACGAGAACAATTTGACTTGAATGAGGTAAGTTCATAGTTCTCAAATGCTAGTGATGTTGGTTTCAATTTTAAGGGTGGAATTTCAAAACATCCATCCTTTGATATTTGGATTGTGTAGTTCCTGTTTGCCATCTAGATTAAGTGTTTGATTGGGTTACTGTTGCAATTTCTAACAATGATTGGTTGTACGTAAGTTGCTAAGCATATTATGAAATTATTAAAATGTAGTTGACTTGATCTTATACGTGGCTAGTCCGTTAAATTTGTTTTTTTTTTTTAAATTTGATATTAAATCTTAATCTAATATTCCGGTGGATCTAATGACCTTTCAATTAGGTCGATGAAGTTCATATTGAATTGAACTCACAACTCTCTAGTTAAGGTTGAATTGATAATGTCCTAGGTGAGGTTAAGGTGATAAATTCTCTACCGAAGTTGACAACATCTTAGTAAAGACTCAATTACTATCTCCAATTGTGGTCGAGTAACACAGTGTCTTGCCTAGGACTGAGTTTATGAGTTTCTAATCCGGATCGAACCAAAAAGTTTATTAGAATTAATAATTTATTTTAGACTGAATGGTTGATGACCAAACCATATATTATATTTTACTGGAAGTTAAGTCGATGACTTGAACTAATGATTCTTTGAAAGAAAGATCTCTACTTACATTTGGTAAAATATATCAAATAAAATAATTTATAAATGAATATGTTCCTATGCATACTTTAGTAAAAGTTTTTATTATGTTATATTATTCATACATATACATAATTTTTAAATTTCACAATAATTACAATGCATGAATCTTTAAAAAGAATAAGTCACTAATATGTGTAATATACGTGTTTTGGTCGTGGGTTGAACAACACTAGGGTCAATGTTCATATATATCTGAGATGGGTTATGTTGACGTGTTACGAGGTAGCGAAACACTATTCAGATATATTGAATTAAAAAGATTTGATGGCCCCACAATAAAAATTAAATATTTAAAAGCTTGTATGAAGCTGCACAATATCTGTGTCTTTTTGTGATGTGCCAGGAGACTAAACCCTGACCACTTCATAGAGGTAGGTATCAGTATGTAGCATGAAACAAAATATCACTTTACACATGGCACTTGGTCAATGTGTTGACTTTGAATCTTCTCCATTTCTTTTGTTTTCTTTTATAATTTGTATTGTAACTGGAAAGAGCAACCAAAAACAAATTTTTTAAATTTTTTTGAGCTAATTTTTTTTTAATTACATGTATATCAAAAACTAACATGAACTTGTGTGGCATGTAGATGAAGTGGGTGATGAATGAAGTTCTAAGGCTCTACCCAACAGCACCAAATGTGCAAAGGCAAGCAAGAGAAGACATTCAGGTTGATAATTTAAAGGTTCCTAATGGCACCAACATGTGGATAGATGTTGTGGCAATGCACCATGATCCAGCATTGTGGGGAAAAGATGTGAATGAGTTTAGACCAGAGAGGTTCATGAATGATGTGAATGGTGGGTGTAACCACAAAATGGGGTACTTGCCCTTTGGATTTGGAGGGAGGACTTGTGTTGGAAGAAACTTGAGCTTCATGGAGTATAAGATAGTCCTAACCCTACTTCTCTCTAGATTTAGGTTTAAAGTTTCCCCAGGTTATAACCATTCACCCTCTGTTATGCTCTCCCTTAGGCCAACTCATGGACTTCATCTCTTAGTTCAGCCCCTTTATTAAGCCTTTGGTGCCTTCAAAACTTTTAATGAAGGGGTGATCAAATAAAATCTGTAATAAGGAAAAGAAAATAAGAGAGAAAATAAATATTTTTGTTCCCATAAGTTAATTTATGCATAAGTTAAAAGAGAAAACTTATACATAAATTAATTTTAACTCTAAGCAAAAAATAATATCCATACAAACTCTTATTTGTGTAAGCAGTTTACAGTTTTTATAGGAAATATTTTGAACATGTATTAGGGTTTCAATCTCCAAGTTTGTCTGATAGGAGATGAAGATCTTGTATATCTCGAGAGATTTGTCTTTGGTTCTCCACTATCAGATATATATAAAATTTATCCAATAGTAAGTATTTTGGTATTTTCGATCTTTGATAATTGATATATGATTAGAATGTAAGAATATCATTGGCTATGATCTTTTGAACTTTCTCGATTTCACACATGGGGTGTCTGATATAATCAAAATCCTGCAACTTTCTAACGCTGGATTTTGAATTTGACGATCTGCATAACCAAAAGGAGTAAGTTAGGTAGCAATGTGTGAAATCCGAAGCCAAATTATATGAACTCTAATATATAAAATTGGAATTTTCCTCTCTTTCCCTGCAGTTATTATTAGTGTTACTGTATAACACTTGTGAAGAAAATATTGCGTTGCACATTGATTGGACCCTGGAAAAAAGTTATTTTAATTATGGTTATTTACAGTATCGTTTGTGCAAAGTACATACAGTGCCTGGAATATTTATTCTTGTTTTTGTTGAAATTCAAGGGTTCCAGTGGGAAATTCGGTCACGTTTTTTCATTGAACTTCTTTTGATTGTTATATGTATAAGTGGATTGGTATTTTTATGCATTTTATATTTTGATTTTAAGTCAAAATTAACTAAATTAAAAAAAAAGTATAAAATTTACGTCGTACAATGTATAATCTATCGTAAATCTTGGATTATAAATTTTGTTCATCTATTATTCATCCGATGTAGAAATCTAGTTTTTATGTCAAGTATTATTCTTCCTAAGAAATTTTCGTTTCCCACTTTTACATTAAACTTATACGTGATCTAATTAGTCCAAAATATATATAAAAAAAAGTCTCTTTAATATACTAGTGTTAGATTATTGTTCATATAGTTATTTTGAAATTAGTTTGGGCTTGGAAGTTAAGTTTGAGGGTTTTGCTTGTTTTGAATAGCGGAGTTTTGATATTTTTATCTATTTGAAATATTGGGTGGAAGAAAGTTGAGATTCTGAGATTTGCAGTGGTGAAGTTTCTAGTTTCTATCCCATGTAAACAGCAACTGTAAATATTATAAAATAAATATTATAGTATAAAATAAAAAATAATAAAAATAAATAAAAATATAAGAATAAAAATATTTTATCTATCTTTTTTATTAAAAACAAAAGAAAAGAGTTAAATATATACTTAATAGTTTATCCATTCTAAGTCTAACTAAATAAAAATAAAAATAAATAAAAATATTATATTATAAAGACAAACGACTGAATGACAATTTAATCCTATGATAAAAATATAATAATATGATTAATATTAGTTTTCTTTTATAAATCTTTTATTTATATATTTTTTTCATTTTTTAGACTTTATTTGTTGATTATTAAAAAATAAAATTACTTTATCAGAAACAGTTCCCAAACTAGCACCTAGACATCGATGCTGAAGAGTTTCTCTCTCATTTAGGTTATTATTATTTGAGTATTGAACCCAGCTAGGAATTATTCTATCCCAAGTTCCAATAACAGTGAAGATCAAACAATCTTTATCTTGTTCCAATATCAGGTATTCTATACATAATTCTAATTTTATCATGAATCTTTAATGACACTGCATGCTTCAAGAGCATGTAAGCTTACATTACACATCACCAAATAATATTAAATTAAAATTTAATTTTTAATTTATTACTTATTGTGTGAATACCTAAAAAAAAATTATTTATCATGATTGAGAAGTGCGACATTTAATTCTTTAATCAATTATGTAATATGTATTATATAAAATCTCTAATTGTTAATGACTGAGTATTAATATTTATATATTATATATTAAATATTTATAAAAAAACTAAAAGACAGAATTTTTATTTTAAAAATAACTTTTAGTAAATTATCCTGTTTAATCTTCAAATTAATTTTTCAAATTATATATTAATTAAATAAACATAATAAACAAAATTATAAGATAAATAGAAATAAATGAAATTGAACATGTGAACGATTTTGATAATTATTTGAAATTGTCCTAAATCTTAAATTCTAAATTTCAAATTATCCTAACTTTTGGGGAGTTTGACCGCTTTTAGGTAATTAAAATAAAAGTGATCTCATCTACTGATAATCATCTTATATTATAAAATTATTATTTTCTAAATAATTGCAATCAAATACTAAAGGTTAACTAATGAATGTAAAATATTAGTTATTCAACTAAACATTTGTTCATAGATAAATATGAAGTTGATTTTAATAATCTTAAGAAATTATTATTATTATTATTTCATTAATAAAGTTATTGAATTTACATTTCTTGTGAAATAGGATTAATATTTAAATAAAGGGTTAATAAGCCCATACTGCATAACTCATCTTTGGATAAAAGAATTATATTTTACATCTACCTTTTTACTAAGCACACCCCAGGCCTAAGAGAGGCCACAAGCCCCCGCCTTGAGCCGAATAAGCAAAAAGACTTTATTAGGCCCATAACGTTTTTCGTAATGACTATCAAAATCATTTCAAGCGTAATAAGAGTGAGTCACTAACATGCCTTCTTTCCTACACTTCGGTATTTTCGAAAGTACCCAATTTAGACTTTCCTTATACCCTACATCTAGAATATTCTCAATTCTACAATCCAAAATACAATTTATACTTCAGGTTTAAAATCTTAAATATTTCTAATTTTATAATTTAGAATACAAAATTATATTTCAGAATATACACTCTAGAATATATATTTTTTTGTATTTTAAATTATATAATTCAAAATTCAATTTTAGTATCCGAATTGAATTTGTTTTTTCTTTTAAACAACCAACAACAAACGAATTTAAATTAAATGAACCACTTCACGGGTAGCCTAATCCTTATACATCCCTAATCAGAACTCTATGACTCCTTCCCAAATACAGATGGAAACATACATAGATTAAACCCTATTACAACCCTTTCAAGATAGAGTGTAAAGCTAATGCATGTATAAAAGGCTATACAATACTGACAAGGCATATTTATCTCAATTATACTAAATTACACAACACTCTCGATTTGTCGGATGAATACATGTGTGTGCTCCATAAAGTTTGTATCTAGGAATCCGTAATTGCCTCGCTGCTATCTTCTTGGATGCCTCAACCTCCTTCTCAAGTTTATATACATGCAAAAGAAAGAAATCCCTACACTCTATCTAAACCTTCAAACCAGATAATGGTTCCTTACTTCAATGATTCCAAACACTTAATTGGGGTAAGGTACGAGTCTGAATACGAGAACATTGTTCTCGACATCCTATGTTTGAACCATTCCCAACCCTTTAATTGTGCTAGACAAAAAACTTTCACCTCATCTACAACCCCTCCTCTGAATACTACTTTATTTCTATGTTTCCAAATCTCTGTCACTACAGCTACTCACATCCCTTTTCAAGCTATGTTTACACTTTTTCCTTTGATCTGTTAAATGAAAACTTTGAATATGAATGGGAATAGACTCCTGTATGACTGTGACCCTTCCTATCCACCTCTCACACAAATCCCAAACTTTCTGAGTAACCTTAAACGTATAGAAAAGGTGTTAGGGCATTTTCTATATCTTCTCGGCACAAAGGGCATAAAGCGCACTCAAATTGCATTCCCCTTCTAACTAAGTTAGCCTTAGTAGGCAACCTGTCCCATATTATCCACCATACACACAGCAATGCCGACTACACTATCTTTAAACTCCATAATAATTGAAAACTCTCTAAACTCCACATTTGTTCCTCCATATTCATTATATTATATCCTGACTTGACTGTGTATACCTGTTGGTCATCCCCCACCCACTTCAACCTATTATGTCCCTCCCTATTCTATTGGACACTTGCTATCAGACCCAAAAGTTGCTTTTCAAACTGTCTTTTCCACTCAAACCTCTCTCTTCTCCAACTTAGATTCCAACTTGTACACCTTCCACTCCAACTATGAACCCAATCTACAAGATCCTATACCTCACTATCTTTACACTATGAAATGCTAAACAACCTCAAAAATTCTTCTTTTAGCACATTGTCACCTATCCTCCCAAAATTTGACTTTTCGCCCGTCTCCTAAAGTTTACTGCATTCGAAAGTCAAATGAGGTTACCTTGTTGTTCATTTCCACATACTCTGCACAAATCCTGCCACCATGATGATTATTTTCTCTGGGCCATATTTACATTCATATTCCTCCAGTCTCCATACCTTGCTGTCAGTATTTCTCTCCATAATCCTTTTCCCATATTTCCTAACCTCCATTTCCACTTAGCTAACAAAACATCGTTAAAACAACCGATATATTTGATCCCCAATCCACCAACTTCCACTGGACTACATACCATTTTCCAATATACCCAGGCAATCTTCCTTCCTTTGCTAGCCCAACCCCATAAGAATTTAGTTTGAATTCTTGTAATCATATTACAAATATCAATTGGTGCTTTAAAGAAAAAGAAGTAGTAAAGGGGCAAGGAACTAATGACTAACTTAATTAAGCAAATTCTACCCGACATTGAGAGCATTATGCCCTTCCATCTTGAGAGTCTAGATCTTATTTTATCAACAATTGGGATCCAAAATTTAGATCTTCTATGGTTACTCCCTATTGTTATGCCTAAGTACTTAAAAGGAATTTCCATCTGTCGGTAATTTAGACACTTAGAATAGATGAATGTGTCAATTTGGGGGATACCCATTGACCCCACCTGACTCTTATGGAAGTTAATCCTAAGCCCTGACACTAGCACACCTCAATATTGCTTTTATTGCCAACACATTTGCATATGACAATTTACAAAAAAATATTGTATCATCTGCAAATTGTAACAACTCTACTTGCACCCTCTCATTACTTACTTCCACACCACTAAGCAAATTTGCCTTCTTAACTTCCCTAACCATTCCTGAGAGACCCTCAACAACTATAATGAATAGAAATGGCGCCAGTGGATTACCTTGTCTTAATCTCCTTTTTGGCTTAAATTCTTCCGTAAGACTTCCATTAACCAATACCGAGACTGTAGCTGATTCCATACATGCTTTTATCAATTTAATCCACTTATCATTAAATCCCAATCTTTTCATCATACAAAAAAGAAACTTTCAATCCACCAAATCATATGCTTTCTCAAAGTATACTTTCACCATAATACCTCCTTTCTTCTCCTTTTTTAAATAATCCACTGTCTCATTTGCTACCAGAATACTATCCATTAAACCCCTACTTCCTAGGAACACATATTGATTTAGATCTATAAGGCTTGGTAGCACCTTCTTAATCTTGTTTGCCAAAAGTTTAGATATAATTTTATATACACATCTCACTAATGAAATAGGTCTAAACTCATTCAGATTTGAGGGATTATCCTTTCCATGGCCCAATTGTGTATCAAATACTCGCAATTTTCTCAGAAAACAACAAGCCCATGAAATGATATTGCATGAAAGAAAAATACTAAGAAGTCAATTTTTACAAAATTATTATAAAATTTTACATCAAAATTTATAAAAAATTAAAATTCTTTTGCTTTTCTTTGTTGACAAGTCAAGACAATTTATTGACGTAAAACCATTAATTTAAATTATATAACCTGCTATTTAAAGTCGGTTGAAATCGAATCTTCAGTATAATTAAAAAATGACTTATGGATTTGTTACTTGAAGTCGGTAAGAAAAGCTAACCCAAATTCAAATTTTGACATAATTTAAGAATGACGTGACAGGTTAAAATAAGTACTAATCAAAATGATCACTAAGAATCACCCTATTAATAAAGTTGATAATAATCACGGATTCCGAAAGATAAGGGTCAAGATCAGTAAGAATTACCTAATTAATAGAAATAATATCTTACACAAATATCATTACTTTTCATATACCTATTTGTTTTCATATACCTATTTTGTTTATACTCAAGTCAACATCGTATTCCTAAGGGAACAATTTAGACTTGAATCGGTCTAAAATTAATTTCAATAGACAAAGGGGACAAAAGATTGATAAATTTCATCATATAATGAAACACAAACTTTTTTTATGATGTGGTAAGCCTTACATAAGTCACATCCTACAATGAACGAAACATTCATCCTCCCTTATTTGAAATTATTTGAAAGTCTATACCGGCATAGTTATAACTTTCAATGAAAATAAAATGTGGAACCAATTTAAATTTATTTATTTGTCAAAAAATGAACTAAATTTCCTATCTGAACTTGTAAGATAAAGTTCTACTTCACAGCACTATCAAGCCTTGAAGCCCACGTTGCCAATGAAGATGAAGTCCAGGACATTATTTCCTCCACCTTCATGCGTTTTGTCTTTACGTCATAAATATGAATGTTTTTATTTTACTTTTTTTAATTGTACAATTAAAAAATATTTTTACACGGTGTAATCTAGATTTTCTTTAAAATAATTTTTAAATTGTTAATCTAGAAGTAAAAATAATTTTTAGATTATACAATATAAATTTCTTTTAAATTTCACAGCTCAAAAAATACTTTTAAAAAATACTTTTAAAAAATACTTACAACTTTTAAATAACACAATTCAAAAGGGATAAAATACAAATTTACGTATTTATAAGATTGCTGGACAAAAATATGGAGGTGGATGAAGTTACAGTTTGAAGTCCAATCCGAAAAAGGACGGATTCTTTCTGCACCTCCATAAGTTTTGAAAATATCCAAAATGACCTTTTGTTTTTTAAAAGAAAATTACTAAATCAGATGGCACTCTATCCGGTTTACATTTTGAAAAAAATTATAAATTGGATGGAATGGAAATGTGAATCGGATGGCCCCATCCGATTTACATTTTATTTTTTTTTCTAAAATGTAAACCGGACGCGGGACATCCGGTTCATATGAAGTTCATCTTCTTCGATGCAGATTCACCGTCGATGACAATCCAATCATCAAATTAACTATCCTAATCATCAATACTACTCACAAATTGCTAATAAACATAATTTTTTTTTACTTTTCACTTGTTTAAAGCTTTAATTCAGATTGAAGCAAATATGCAGCTTCTCGTCTCATATCTGCGATGCAAATGTTGCAGACTCTCACCCAAACGCACAAATCACTTTTGTTGACGGTGAAGGTGAAAAACAGATACAATGACTGAACCGGATGCTACAATAAAGCAGTGAATCGGATGCAAGCAAAGGAAAAATAAAGTGAATAAAGCGGATAAGAGTAGTTAAAGAGATAAATGGGGATAGAGAGTCTTTTGGTCTTTTATCATTTATCATTTAAGAATATGTCTATATTTTTTGTTGAACTATAGAAATGCAAGACGAGAGTATTGGGGTGGAGGAAGAATATGTCTATATTTTTTGTTGAACTATAGAAATGCAAGACGAGAGTATTGGGATGGAGAAAGAAGTGGTCCCGAAAGAGCCACATTGCATGGCCTAACTGTGTATCAAATACCTGCAATTTTCTCATAAAACAACAAGGCCCATGAAATGATATTGCACGAAAGAAAAATACTAAAAAGTGATTCTTTTATAACTTTCAATTATTATAAAATTTTACGTCATGATTTTATAAAAAAATTAAAATTAGTTTGGTTTTCTTTTTTCACAAGTGAAGACAATTTATTGATGTAAAATTATTAATTTGTATAATACTCAACCTGCTACTCAAATCGGTCTGAAAATTGAATCTAAATTCGAATCTTTAGTACACTTTAAGAATGATTCATGAAACTGTTACTTGAAGTTGGTATGAGAAGTTAACCAAATTCAAATTTCGACATAATTTAAGAATGACATAACAGGTTAAAGTAAGTATTGATCCAAACTATCAGTAAGAATCATCTATTAATAAAGTCGATTATCATGGGTTCCAAAAAATAAAGGTAAGGTTAAATAACATTCTTATAAATAAAATGAATATTTGTATAGGTATAACTATGGTTCATACACTCATTTGTTTGTACTCATTGTATCTTTGCAAGTATAATTTATTCAAACACCGAACTTAAAAAAAAGAAACTTCAATATTTAAAGTTGATCTCATACTTAGTCACTAACCTCAACTCACTCTTTCATGTCAACCTAATCGTTCATGTCAACCTACTATTTTCAATTAGAACAATTTAAACTTAAAATTCAATACAACTCAGTCTAAAATTAATTTTAATATAATAAAGCGGACAAAAGATGGAAAAATTTCATCATACAACGAAACACAAACTTTTTTTTATGATATAGTAAGCCTTACATAAGTCACATCCTAAAATCAACGAAGCATTAATGAAAAAAAACAGAAGCATTAATCCTCCATTTCCAAAGCATAGAATTTGTTCAATATTCCATGCCCACTCTTTGAGCTATGTTTTTTTGCTGGTATATATGCGTCCTTCCTTCTTAAGGATAAAGAGGGATAATATTTTTGAATTATTATATATAGACATATATATATATATATATATATATATATATATATATATATAATAAAAAATTATTTTTTAAATTAAAATTTATATTTTTATTTTTTTAAAAAATATCTAAATAATTAATAATAAAAAAGAAATTAATTTTTAATATAATATCCTATAAAATAACTCCAAACTAAAAATCAACCTAAAATTTAGTTTTGAGATAAATAAGATAATATATGAATTTTTTTTAACAAAGTTTTAGAAAATTAGAAAAATTTATTATTTACTTTTCATTTTTACAATAACAATCACTAATCCTCTCTAATAAAATATTTTGTTTTACTTTTATTAAAACTACCGAGGCTCTATAAAGTTGGACATAAATTTTAAAATTTTAAAATAGTACATTTTTTTTAATTTTTTATCTTGTTTATTTCTATAAATTTTATGTTGTATATTTTTATAATTTTGACTTCTTCGACTATTTTTTATCAATTTTTATTTATTATGATTTTTGATTTTTTCTATTTTCTCCTTTTTTAAAAATTGAAAATTAACAAAATATTAAATATTATATTTTTTTCATTTAAAAAATTAAAACATTTAAACTGTGCTTGATTGAATCACGTTCAATAAAAAATCGATCACGAAATATTTTTACGTTAATCTTACTAAAAATTATATACATTAATACTTATTGCAGCGTTAATTATATGGTGAAAAAAAAAACATACTTTTTCTATGTATACTTTCTTTTCCAGCAAAAATATTTTCATCCACAAGAGTATTTAATAAAGAAAGAAATTATTAATTATATTTTAAAAGAAAAATATTACTTCATATATGATCTAATAAATCAGTTATATTTATTTAGATTTTATTTTATTTTGTTATTATTGATTTAGATATTTTTTTAACAGTATTTTTTTAATGGCAAAAAATAATAAAATTAAAAGAATATTTTAGGGGTATCTCAACCGTTTTATGATATTTTCTTAACAATATGATATATATATAAATTATGGAAGGATATCGATATAATGAATATATTTTTCCTATAAAAAGAGAAAACCCTAACTTTCTCTGATTGTGGAAAATATAAACACAGGCCGCAAGGGTTTTGGAAAGGAGAGGAAGATGGCTTCTACTCCAATATTTTCTGATGACCTCATAGTAGAAATTCTTTCATGGCTTCCTGTGAACATTCTCATGCGATTCAGGTGCGTTTCTAAGACCTGGAATTCTCTTATCTTCAGTTCCTACTTCGCTAAATTGCACCTTGAAAGGTCCTCAAGAAACATGCAAATCCTGTTAAAGTTAAAAGACCTAGACAGAGTCAAGTACCTTGGCTTCATTTTGCTCTACATCTTCTTTAATCCAAAACCCAGCTTTCTCTTTTGATGATAGTCACCAGCACCCCTTCTTCCCCCTTAAATCTATCTTGGGTTCCTGCAATGGCTTGCTTTGCCTGCATGACTCTCTTTTTATAGATGAAGGTGAAGAACAGTGGGTGCGCTTTTGGAACCCTGCCACCAAGATTATGTCTAAACCTTCGCCACGCTTGTTTATCCGTTCTCGCTCTTATCAAACCCAACCAAATCATATGAAACCCTATTATATGAAACGTGGGTTTGGCTACGATGATTGTAGTGACACTTTCAAGGTTGTGGCAATAATTTTGAAAACAAAAACACAACAAATGAATGTGATGGTTTACTCCATGGGTGACACATATTGGAAAAATATTTTAACATGTCCTTCTTTTTTCACTTTTAAAGAAGTTGGATGTTTCCTGGATGGCACTGTTAATTGGATAGGATTTCCTGATGACGGTCATAAGTGGAGAACTTTTCCTTACTATGAGATATTACAAATTTTGTCATATGATCTAAGGACAGATTCATGCAAATATATGACAGTGCCTAACTGTAGTGTTGAATTTACTTCTGAGCCTTATCTTGCAGTTTTGAATGATTGCCTTTGTGTTTCTCATGATCATGAGAGAACCAACTTTGTTGTTTTGCAACTGAAAGAGGTTCGAGATGAAAGATCTTGGACAAAGTTGCTGAATATACCTTATGAAAGTCTCCTGATCAATAAATTTTCAACTGCAGAGATGATAATTTTGTGCATGTCTGGTGATGTCTTGTTGCTGACAAACTATGAAGATAATGAATTTATTATCTTTAATATGAAAGATAATAACGTAGAACGTACTCAAAGTTTCACCCATCAGGAGTTTCATATGGTTTCATTTAACTATGTTCCAAGCCTGCTTTTATCTCATTAAAACATTTACTTTTGTCAAATTATGCAAGTGTTGTCACAACTTTGTCTTAGTTTGTAGTGGAAATAATTTGGATATTTTCTTAGTTTGATTTATTTGATGATTTTATTGGCTATTGCTAAAAGTATATATCTCTATTGGTTGTGACTGCAATTTTTTTATTGATAATATATATATATTGTTGTGACGTTTTTATTTTCTATATTTAATTATGCTGCAGTCTTATAAATTTGTTTTTTTTTTTCTTTTAGTGTCATTGTTA
>Ga0209700_106488_pt1 | contig 18002 bp, 5 predicted proteins | sample SiratroredBW_FD_187528 | JGI IMG/M metagenome (GOLD analysis project Ga0209700, IMG submission 187528) | Root nodule microbial communities of legume samples collected from California, USA - Siratro red BW (SPAdes) (version 2) | ecosystem: Host-associated > Plants > Roots > Nodule | place: USA...
AAAAAAAAAAAAAAAAAAAAACCTTCATTCTACGTATAAATACCTCATTCAACGTATTTATTCTGATAAATGAGAAATTATTACAATATGCAATATTACCATTCATTTATGATTCACAACGATCCATATATTAACAACCAATTGAAAATTTTAATTTATTTTAAAATATTAATAAGATTGGTTCACATATATTAACAAAATCATATTATTTTTATTTTTATTTTGTTACGGGAAACACACGCTTCCTATGCTACATTTAATTTTAAGAGATACATATATAACCAAACAGATACGTTTAAGGCCAAAGTTTAATTAACAGAAAAGTTATATTGAGCATGCAAAGAAATCAGTCAATAACCACTGTGGACCACTTTTCTTATATACAAAACAAAATGGGAAATACAATATACATATGTACTTCCACATTCTTATAAGCTTTTAAATTCTTAATCAATTTACAAGTTCAAAAGTTAGAAGCTTCTTTAGGAGTATATAAAGATTAGAAATTATACTTATTATTTTATTACAGACCGTTGAATCCAACTCTTTCATATAAACCGTGTCACAACTCAAAAGTCTATGTTATAGATAAGTTCAAAACCAATTTGCCAGCAGAAAAAGGCACAAAGTCAAGCCAAATCATTAATTTTACATTTAATTTAAATTTTTAATTTAATCGATTATCCAAAAACAATAAACAAAGAGATAGTCTAAATATATGAACATTCTTACGTATTACCCTTCTTCCCTTGATATTGTGTTCATTATAAAGACATTTTATATTATAACTGAATTCTTGTGTTCATCAAAATTTATAAAATGTTTGCGATAGATATTAAAACGTTGTTAAGTCAAATAGATTGCTTAATCGCGTTAGCCCATTGATGTTTTATAATCAAATATCATCCATGCTTTATATATTGATTGTGATAGAAGAAACACCGATTCAACAATAAAATATATGCAAATTTTCCAAATTTGTAAGAATATAATAAGAACAATAATAAAAAGTACCAATAACAATTACATAGGAAAATTCTCGAAGTTTGAAATAAAAACTAATGCGTATAAATCACTCAATCAAGTTTTACTAAAATCAAATACAGATACCAAAGAGTTAGATTAAATATACAAACAACTACTTACAATCAATTAATTCATCAAAGTAATAATACTTTCAAAATTTGAAGAATAAAAAAAAAAACTAAAATAAATCAGCAATACAAAACTGATCTCTCTAACCATAAATTTTTAATCCACGATACCAACAATTAAAATGAAGAATAATATGTCATGAATTTGCTATCAAGTTTTCAGTTTGTTCAAAAGGTGATTGAAACAGGAATAATAATTTTGCTAAAGCTACTTGATGAACATGCGAACCGATTTTCCTACATTACAAGAATATTCAAAATTAAAATTATTGATGAATATGTATCTTTTGGTAAAATATTGTTATCAATAGATTTTAGTAACAAATAAATTGGAGGTCAAAAACTTGTTTAGAAGCTCTCATGTCTTTTATGGCAAATGACTTGTTCAGTTGCTTCTTTAACCCATCCATCCTGGAAATATTTTTCCAACAATAAGTATGTCATCAACATACAACAACAAAATAATAAAGTCATCATAAAAGAACTTTCTAACAAAGAAAAAATTATTAGAATCAGTGTTTTTCCCACATAAAGGACTCAAACTTTTTGTACCACTGTCTTAGAGCTTGCTTCAAACCCTATAGGCTCTTTTTCATCCTACACACATAATCTTCTTTGCCTTCAATTAGAAAATCATTAGGTTGCTTCATGTAAAACTCTTCCTCCAAAGTACCATGAAGGAAAGTTTTCTTCACATCCATCTGTTTAACCTCCAAATCAAGGGTAACAATTAAACTTAGCACAATTTTGATGGATGACATTTTAACTACAGGCGAGAAAATCTCATAAAGATCAACACTTTTTCTCTACTGTACCTTGAAGACGTAAAATTAGCCTCTTGTTTCACATTTAAAATCCTCTTTTTCTCTAAAGCCCTTTTGATCATAAGCAATTTTACCAAGTTATAAGTATAATTCATCTTGCATTACATCCAACCAATGTTGTTTTTCTTCACTTCTCAAAGCTTCTTCAAAACACTCAGGTTCTCCGACATTATTCAAGGTTGCATACTCATAAAAAAAATACTTAAAAGATGGGTTTCTCAGCCTATGCACCTCCTAGTTGGAACTTGTGGCAATTCAGTTGCATCATCATGTACCATATCATGTTCTTCTTGAGCATAACAATCAGAACCTTTAATCCATCTACAATTTATTAATCATCAACATCACCATGTTGCTCATCATTTTAAGCATCAATCTCGACATTATTCATATTGTTAATAAGCAATCGCATCATATTACCATTAATTACATCTTTCGTGGGTGTATCTTCTCCACCTTGTTAATAACTTCAATAGTTTGGTCTTTTATGAACTTCACATCACACTTTTTCTCAACAAAATCATACAACTTGTAACCAAATTCATCTTGGCCATAACCAATAAAGATACACTGCATTGTCTTTGCATTTAACTTGGATCTCTCATCCTCTAGAACATAAAAGAATGCCTTGTAATTAAGGACATGTAAGTGATCATAGCTAACATTCTTGTCAAACCATATTTTGTCTAGCACCCCAATATTCAATGAAACTGGGGGATTAAGATTAATAACATGCAATATTGCAAGCAATGCCTCTACCCAAATGCTTAGGCAACTTTGCTTCAAAAAGCGTACACCTAATTCTTTTAACCAAAGTCATGTTCATCCTCTCTGAAAGACCATTCAATTGAGAAGTTTTAGGAGGATTATTTCATATATGATATCCTATTGTTTGCAATAAAAATCAAAAGGGTCCACAATACTCACCATCATTATTAGTACGAATGTACATTTCAGATTCTTATTTGATTGTCTCTCAACTAAAGTACTAAATTTTTGAACTTTTCAAGTACTTGATCATTCCTTTATAATGCATAGACGCATAGTTTCCATTAATAAAAGAAAGTAACAAAGTAAAGTACAACATTAAATGACTTTACCTTCAAAGGATTACAAACATCATAATTCAATCAACTCTTATTTCCTTGAGCGAGGATGTTCATTAAAGGATACTATGGTTTGTTTACCTGTCACTCAATGAGAACATTTTTCCAACTCTGCACTCTTCAATCCCAAAGTCACAGTGAATATCGAAGCTAAAAATTCCTACTTCAATATTTACTATTGGACCAAATTAAAATTTGATAATGTTCTTCATTTTGACCATTGGGATTGTCGATTATAAATTTGTGGTTGGAGAAATTAGTTTCGCACTACTCTATCTTAGGTTTTTCTTTCTTTTTTCTTCAAATTTTAAAACTGTTATTACTTTGATGTATTGGTTAGTTCTAAGCACTTGTTTATGCATTTGATTTGATTTTCTTATATATGTATTTGACCGTAATGGAACTTGATTGAGTAAGTTGTACCCCGTAGATTTTTTTCAAACATTGAGAAGGTTTTTTCACGTTAAAAATATTAGTGTCTTCATTTGTGATTGTTGTTGTCATTTCCTATTGTTTTTGCTTTTCATAGATTCCTGCAAGTTTGGGGAATTATTTTCGCTGCATACTTTGGTAATTTTGGTTGTTGAGTTGTTTCCCCTATAAGAGTGATAATAGAGCTTCTTGGTTGAGGATGTATTTTCTTGCTTGAATGATGAAGGCATTAAAGATAATTGTTTTAAATGATACAAATTATCATTTGTGAAAAGACAAGATGAAAGACTTGTTATTTGTGAAGAAATTTCATCTTCCTGTCTTTACTACACAAAATCTAGATTTTGTATTTGATGAGGAATGAGACTTTGAACACTAACATGTGCGTGCTTTTATTTGGAAATGTATAGAAGACAACGTTTATAATTACATTACTAATGAGACACATGCTAGAACTTTGCTACTTGATGAATATGCAAACTAGTTTTTCTCTCATCTTTCTCTCTTCCAAAATCAGTGGAAATTAACACTCTCTTCTGACTTAGAAAGTCCTTTTCATTTGAGATGAAATAAATTAGACAAGTTTATACTTTTTAGAGTACAACTCAACATATTGAGACATTGAAACTATTCGTAGCCCTAAAAGACTTTTGTTTTAAAATTTAAGAGTAGCAAGTTATAATTATTTTATTAAAGATCATGATTAATCATTATAATCTTGAAATATCAAACATATGTGTGTTGACAATGCAATTTTAGTTGGATTTCAAATTTAGTATCATAAGTCACCCAAAAAGAAAGAAAAATTTGTGTTAATGAATTTTCTCATAAGTCTTAGAAGGAGAATGTGTGCTTCTCTCACACAAAAATAATGACATTGAAATTTATGACAAAGAAGATGAAGTTCTAGGTAGATTAAATCATGAAATAAGAGTTTATTTTATTCATCTTATTGTGATACCCAAACCAACCGTTTGTACAAATTTGAAAACTCCATTGTTGGAATAAGATAAACGGCAATCAAACAAAAGAGAGAATCTTCTAAATTGTTGGGAAAAAGATAAATGGCAATCTAACAAAAGAAAGAATCTTCTAAAGTATATTGTACAATTAATAAGTGATGATGTTTGTTAGAAATTAGGCATTGAGTGTTATGATTCATTACTCATAAATTTTATTCGGAAACCTTTTAACTACCACATCAATCTTTTAAGGACCAAATTAAGTATTTGCTTTAAAAAAAAAAATGTTTCCTGACTCAACTAAAACCATGTTAATGTGAGTGAGAGAAAACTCCATTCTTCATCTTATAATTCACTCATTGAATTATTATATTATTTTCCACCTCAATCTTCTAGGTATTTACTCATTCAAATAATTAAAACAATCAATGCAATTGAATGCTTTTTTTTGTTACATTTCCATCCAATGGTGTTTGTTTAACGAGATCTATCATGTTATATAACAAAAATCAAAGTAATCTATATCATAAAACTAGCCTAATAATCCTTTTTAATTAAATACTAGTAGATTTTGGAGAAAGAAGAAACACGTCTTGCTAAACTTATTTAGTAATAAGCAAACTAACTTTTTTTAACAAAGTAAATAGGTTGAACTTGATGCAAGTCTAAAGTAGATTAGCCTATAAAAGTGTTCCTTGTTTATTTTCAACCCTAATTATAAATTAACAACTCTAACATTATTCACCATAACTTAAAACATAATGTTTTTCCACCAACGCAGAAGAGGATAAAATATTTGACGTAAGTTTGATAAGCATATTCCTTTATAGAAATACCCACTCCACTGTCTCAATCGTATATGAAGTCATGGTTTGCAACTTTTGAAATAATTAATTAAAATGTATTTTTAAATAAATGACAAAATATTGAGTTTAAAATCAATGAGATAACCAAAAAAATAAGGAAAGTCACCGTCCAAGAGTTGCAGAATTGAATCCCAACAAAATGCAGGCCTAACATCATATATAACTTAGGCTATACTTTTTCACCTTTCAGTCTCTTTCCCAACTATAAAGAAAAAATATATGTTTATTTCATTCTGGAAAGATAATATAAACTTTTTCTGGGAATAATTCATTAATAAGTTCAAAGTTTTCTCACGGTGATTTTATAAAATAAAACAAATAATCAACCATTCATTTAAGTGATTTTATCAAATAAAACAAATAATCAACCATTCATTTAAGTCATTATTAATATCCTTGAATTTTTCTCACAGTGATTTTATCAAATAAAACAAATAAGCAACCATTCATTTAAGTCATTATTGATATCCTTGAATGGATATATTTAAATTATATTTTCAATCCTGTGTAATAAATCTAATTTGATTTAAATAAAATGTGACAAGCATGTTAAGATGACTTAAACCCTTGTTCAAGAATTAGTCTACTCCTAATAATTTTACAATTTGTTTACCTTGACTATTAATATAATTATTTCACTTAAATATTTTAGAAGTTGAGATCAATTATGTTAATCTTCGCAAGCAAGATGACCAAACACATTTATTTATTGACTTTATATATACATCATTCAATGCTAATATACTTTTCTTGTAAAAAAATAATTTACGACCAGCGTTTTATCAATGAGAAGGGTAGTCTTTTTGTAATATTGGGAGTAAATATTTTCTTCCTAAGCATAAGTTTCTTATTATCTTATAGGTTATTGTATATTAACATAATCCTTAATAAAATGCATGCTCGATTAGTCAAAAAGTAGGTAACTTGATACCCAGTTAGAGTTAATGCAATTTATATTAGGAAATAATAATAATAATAATAGTTTCTCATTAGATTAAGATATAACTACGGTTTCACTCACTTATCATGCTATTCACATAATTTCAACTCAAAGTGAAATAATTTTATCTTGTGACAATTTTTTTTTTTTCTTCATAGCCTTCTACTCAGTTCCCATGGGCCATTACCATCATGGCCATAAAGCCATAGTTCCCGTTGCCTACAGTTTGAGGAGGCTCAAATAAAATTTAGAAAATTTTTGAAAAAAAAAATTAAGTAATTTACTCATCATTTATTTTTCTTGACTTCTCGATGAAAATAATTTTCTAAGTTACCAAAACTGATATAGAAAAAAATTAATTTGGAAAACTTTACATTTGAACAAAAAACCAATGTAATAAGTTAAAATTAAGATAATAATAATAATAATAATAATAATATAATAATAAGAACAATAATAATAATAATATGTTATATAAGAAAACATTCTTACCTATCTCATCACAACTCTACACACTTTGTGCCATTCCAGGCTGCTCACTGTACTTGTAAAATAATAATCATGATTTAGTGCAAAATTGACCATTCCCAAACTGGCTTCCAAAATGGGCCTATGTTTTTTTAATAGATTGGGCCAAGAAGAAGAATTGGTAAGACCATTATAAAGCCCTCACCAATTTGACACACGTGAATTGCACGTGAGAGGAACACGTTTATCAGCATGGCTCATATTTCTTTTACAGCTTTATATTGAAATACAAACCTTCTCCTAGGATTTATTTACCATTCTTTATATTTTCTAGGACTTATTTTTACACATTTTGGAGGATTCAGTACGAAAATTTTAACTGATAATCTACTTTTTTGTTATAAATTTAATTTTTACTTATATTTTGAAATCTGATAGAGGTGAAATTCAAACCTAATTTAATTTTAAAAAACTGATTTATAAGACAAAATTTATATTTAGATGGAATTAGAAAGAATCTGATAGTGGATTAATATCAGGAGATCTAGAATATTCAACTCGTATGGGCCACTAAAAAATAACAAACTGACATTGATTTGATTTATTTGCAATAATTTTACTAAATGATTGAAAAAAATGTGAGATAAATTATAAATAAAGCACTAGAGTCTAATTTAATTGATAAGTAGAGGATGCTAAAAGAAATTGATAAGTGAAGTGATAATGGTGAAAACGGAGAAGGTGGTCCGGGAGGGGAAGCGTGGGCGTTGGAGGCGCGTGCGGGAATAGGTTCCCTAGAGTGCGCGTGGGTAAGAAACTGGGGCATTGGGAAGAGGCAAGGGCATTAAAAAGTAAAAGGAATGCAGGAACAAACACTGAAAGAAACAGTGAGAGAGAGTGATGACGTTAGAGGGTATTCAAGTGCCTCTCTTTTTCTGTCATGTTGTGCCCTTTTGGTCTGTGCCTTATTTTGCACTCAACACTACACAACAACCTCTCTCCAATAATAACACCACCCTTTAACCTCGACTTCGACTTCGACTTCGACTTCGACTTCGATTCCATTGCCGTGTCTTGCTACGGACATGGAACACACAGGCATGTTGTGTTTGTTTGCCACTTCAACTAATTGCCCTTCTGCTTCCCTTCCCAATCGTCCTATTTTGTATTGTCCAATTTCCTTCACTCCTTATGATGTATTGGTGGAAAGAAAAGAATCATTGAATGTAAATGGGAGGGGTGAAAAATGTAATTCAAATTTAATCTAAAGACCAAATAAGAATAATTGGAATTTTAGATGGAAATCTAAATAATTGGATTGAAATTTAAATTCAAATCCAAATTTTAAAAAAATAGTTTAGGTGTTTATAAATTAGTTTGATACCAATGTTAAAATTGATATATTTTTCCCAAAATCAATTTTAAATCCACAGTAATTTAAAATTATTATATATTTTCTAACAATTTTAAATTGAAAATTTGTTGAAATTTCATATTTTATAAAAGTGTGTAAATAATTAATAATTTTTAAAATATTAATTTTAGTGTATGTTTTCTGCGTAGTTATCTGCAACGTTTGATACAAATATTAAATATAAGGAACAAAAGAAGTATTACTCGAAAGCTCAGCGTTAAAGGTGGATCAAAAGATATTATTACATATTTTAATATATAATTTATCTAGATTTGTGCAATAATCTTTTTATAGGTTTTTCTTTTAAAAAATGTTTTATAAAAGTTGAAAAAAAGAAAACATATAATAAATATATGAAATATTTTTATTTATTTTTTATTTCGCGCTTAATCAAGAAATGCAACGTGATAAAATGTGTACTTTTATTGATATCTACTTTTTTATATTCATATTGCTTATTTAAAAATTATGTTTATATATATATATATATATATATATATATATATATATATATATATATATATATATATATATATATATGTATACATATATATATATATATATATATATATATATGTGTGTGTGTGAGAAAGAGAGAGTTTTATGTAAAGACATTTCACACTAAATATCATTATTTTTTAATTCTTATACCATATTATGTTACCTGTTATTATGTTAAATAAAGTTTGGTGTACACTAAATATATTTGTTTTTTATTTTAAAATTTTTGCATTTATAAATAATTTTAAAATAAATATGAGTTTAAAATTGTTATTACATCGATTTATAAATATTCAATTTATTTTCTTTCAGAAAATATGCATTTGGATTCGAATCTAAGAATTTGGATTTGGACCTATAAAACTCCAAACTAGTTTTCTTTTAAATAATATGGATTTGAATTTAGTTTCAGTCCAAATTATTTGAATTTATAATAGATTAAGTTAGTTTAGTAAAGGAGAAGATCTAATTTTATAATTTTTTTTCCACCAGTAATAAATAGGTAGAAAAAAATAAAAAATGATTGAATAAAATAATTCTGAAAAAACAAAAATGAAAATTTAGCTTTTGGTATTATTTAATTTCAAAATGAAATATTATTATTATTTATTATTTTTGACATTATTGTTAGTAAAAGTTCACACTTCAGCCTTTTTTTCTCTCACTCACATTTATATATTTTCTTTTCTTCTCTCTTTTTCTATTTGTTTAGTCTTTTTTCTACTCTTATCTATTTAAATATTTTTTTAGAATATCATTTTAGCTTATGGTAACCGGAAAACTAATGATAACAATCAGAGCTTCTAAAGTATTGGATGATTTTCTTACTTGAGCTATTAGAAGCTTATTAAAAGTGAAAAGTTTTAAGAGAAATTACCTTAAATTATATTGATAAATTCAAAATAAAGTCTATTTTATTATGAAGATTTTCGTATAATAATATTGTGTTGAACATTGACTCTGAAGTTCTTGAATTGCATGTAAGTTTGAAATCTTTTAGTTAAATTTGAAGATCTTTTATTGCATGTGAGGTTGACATTCTTCAGTTGCATGAGAGTTTGAAGCCTATCATTCTACATGTGAGTTTATGTTCTTTGACTATATATAGAATCTGAAGTTCATTTGTTGCATGTGAGTCTAATGTTCTTCAACTATAAGTAGAATTTGAAGTTTTTCTTTTGTATGTGAGTTTGATATTCTTTAGTTGTAATGGGATATAAAGTTCATCAATTGCATGTGAGTTTTATTTTTCTTAGTTATACATTGAGTCTGAAGTTCATCTGTGGCATGTGAGTATGATGTTCATCAATTATATATTGAGTTTGAAGTTCATATATTACATGAATATTATGTTCTTCAACTGCGTGTTAAGTCTAAAGTTATTGATTTGTATGTTGAACTAGAGTTTTTTTCTTACATGTCAAATTGTAGCCTTCATTTTCTTTTAGTCCTAAAAAGTAAAGTAAATTCATTTACTATATTTTGACAGATATAATTTTATGAAATGAAGTAAGAATGTTGCTTAGAGTTAAAGTGGAGTACTTTCATTTTTAAAGTTGTCTTAGCTCTGATGCACGAGATATTGTTTGAGTTGCTTAAGTGAGTGTATCATTTGATGCTCTTACGCAAGGAAATCAAAAAAGCTTAAGGTATCGCCTAAGTCATTCTAGTGAGTATATCGTCTAATACCCTCACTTAACAAAATCAGGAGCACTCAAGTGGTGATATTGTTAAGTCACTTCAGTGATTATACCATCTAATATTCTCGCTCAATGAAAAACAAAAAGTGTTTAAGCGAAGGTATTGTTTAAGTCACTCCACTAAGGATATCATGTCATACTCTCACTTAACAAAATTATTTTTGCTCAAGCAAAGATATCATTTAATATCCTTACTCAAATGAATTTCCTAGTTTTTCTAAGTATGAGTGTTATGTATATGTATATGTATATGTGTATGTATATGTATATGTATATGCGTATGTGTATGTATATGTGTATGTATATGTATATGTGTATGTGTATATATATGTGTGTGTATGTATATGTGTATGTATATATATATGTATATGTGTATGTGTATGTATATGTGTGTGTGTGTGTATATATATATATATATATATATATATATATATATATATATATGTATATGTGTATATATATGTGTGTGTGTGTATATATATATATATATATATATATATATATATATATATATATATAATATTGAATTGTATGGTTAAATGATTTATTGTGTTATTGAAATGAATTATGTTGTATATATGGTATGTCTATAAATGAAATGTATGAAATTAAGGTCATAACTCTAGAATGATATGTGAATCATGTTTGAATTTGTGTATTAAGTATTACACTACAAGAAAACAATGAATTAACGTCAATCAAAAACTGAAGCAAAAGGCTCAAAATTGACACTTATGCATTGGAGTTGTGTCGGCCATGCGACGGACGCTAAACTAGTGAAAGCTAGTGTTAACCAACAAAACAAATCCAAATAGTATCATCCTACCGACGCAAAAATGTACATAATAATATATTATATAGTTTGTGTCGCCAAGTCATCTCTAAAATTAAAGCATTTAACATAATCTTGACATTTTTGAAAAAAAAAATTGAGCAAGTCTGACAATTTCACAAACGAAGTCCAATTTTAAATTTCAATCCAACTTCAACAATATAAAACACAATAACAAACACATTACCATAATTAGCACAAAATCAAATTTTAAAACAATTTTAACAACAACAATATAGAACAAAACGATTTTAAGAGTCAGATTAGCACCAGCAAAGAAAACTATATCCTGCCAAAATTTCAACAAAATACAACAAAATCAATTTAACAAGAGCTTACCTTATAATAGGAAGCAAACACAAAAGGACACAAAAACCGACAAAAACCAAATATACAAACCTGCATTCATGATTGACCACCATCGCCAACCACCAACTCATCCTAGTAAAACAAAGACCCTAAAAAGAATTCAAAATCAAACCAAAATGAAACACAAACAAAACCTACCTCTGTCGAAGTTGGAGAACACTTACTGGCAGCCACAAACGTGTTGGTGGCAAGGAGCTAACAAAGACAACATTATGCAAAATTAATCGATGAAAAGTAATTAATGGAGTCAAATTAAACTACCCTTAAGAAGAATTGGAGATTGAAAGCTTGTACTTGTGAGTTTTTAAGCAAAAAAGAAAAAGAGAGAGAGAAAAAAGAGGAGGCACAACACTGTGGAAAACTGTGAAAGGAAAAGGGAAAGTGAACCCTAAAACTAACACAAAACATCCTCACAAATAGCGTCAACTAAGTTGACGCAAAATAGCCTTGCAAATAGTGTGGGCTAGGTCGACACAAGGCACGCCTTCTCAGTAGCATCGGCCAAGAAGTTGCAACCTTTTTTTATTTTTTACAAATAGCGTCCGCATTAGAGTGTGTATGGCCGACTTTAATTTTTTATATTTTTTCTACGTCCGTTTAGAGTGGGTTAGACTGACGCTATTTGTATCTACTATTTGACTGACACTATCTTTTCGCAGTTTATTTCAACACTTTCTTGTAGTGTTAGAACCAATGAAATAGATCTCTAACTTCACCGATGGCTTAAGTCATATAGACTAACATATCCAATTGTGAGAAGTTGAATGTGAGTTTATTACACATCACTCATGCCATGAGTTCTGGATTTTAGACGTTTATCTTGAACCATGAAGCTCAAGTATATGCTTAAATGGTAAAGGTGTTGATATTTGATAAGACTTTCTTAATATGTGTCTTCCGGTAGATGTCAGTAAACATTCTTTGATATATGTTGTAGTTGGTATCAATTGTCTTGTAATAGAGGTCAGGTAGGCCAAGTCATAATTGAATCGTGGTACTCAGACTACTACGCTCTTAAGTAGAAAGAGTTGTATCTTGATTAATGATTATAGCTTTTGGTCTTGCGATAACCACTCGATCCAACAATTGATATCAAAACCAAAGTCACGAGTTTGATTCCCAATAAAATAATTGTTCAGAAAAAATTATTACAGATTACACAATTATCCCTTAATGGAAACCATTTACGCTAATATAAAATTTTATTACAAATGTCACGAGATTTAAAAAAAAAAAGCATATATATAATTTATGTTATAATTAAAGTTGATTTATCAACTTTTTATCACAACTAATATTGAATTATACACTAATTATGAGTTTTTGAAGTGTTATACTTTTTTGTTTATCATTTTCCACTTGAATATTCTCCATCTTAGGTTTTTTTATACTAAACAATTTATTGAGTAAAATTTTACAATGCAAAAATAAAACTTAAGAGAGGTCTTCATCTTCCACAATAACACATATTCACTGGCATTTTCTTATCAGTATTTTTTTAATAACTTTAAATGTTGATGGTAAGAAATTTCCACAATTATCCACAAGTTATATGCATTTTTCCTCATTTTTTAAATAAAGTGGATCATCTCCACTTTTTCTATAGAATTCTTTAATCATTTTTTTTTTCTACACTCAAATCAATCCTTTGACCCGAATAAAAGACATTACTTCTTTACTTTGTTGCGTAATTATGAACAATCTTGAATACTTATGCATTGGTGCATGTTCCATGTTATATTGTCTTACAGATGTCTAACTATTTTGGTAATGGAGTGTTTGTGGCTTATTTTGCTTAATTTTTCGTTAAATAATCACTTAAATCGAACATAAAAATTAAATATAGTATAATTTGATTTGGTTTAATTATAATTTAATATAAAATTTAAACAAAACTAAACTAATGTTTGATAGTTTGGATTAGATTGATTTCTGTTACAATAAAATTGTTGAGCATCTTTAATTAAAAAAAGTTGTAAAATATATTTTTATAAAGAAAAAATGAAAAGTTTTCAAATTGAGATATATATAATTAGTTATTCTTGTATATTTATAATTTCAAATTTCTATTATATTCATAAATTTAAATAAATTACATGATCTTATAGTTGAATTACGATACAAATTTATTATATTTTGATAAATATAAATATTTTATAAGTAAAATATATTCACTGTCTAAAACATTAAATAAATATGTAACATTATATTTAAATATATAACAATTATATTTAAATATAATAAAAAATATGATTCTGTTTTATTCAGCTCTTGATTTTAATATGAGATCCAAACCAAACCAGTTGATTAAGGAAAAAATAGATTAAATTCTTTTATAATATCGGTTTTCAACTAGTAATATATATTCAAATAGCAATGCTCACTACTGCAAATTAATGAATTAATGACCACAGTCATTTTGAAAAAAAATTTAGTTGTTTTTGAATTCTCATGGTCTCCGCTTTACGATGTTTGTTATTTCTAGTCCTCGTTAAATTTAGTTTATAGCAATGACAAAATCATATTGGTATAACATTTTACAAAGATAATTCAAAAGCAATTGTATTTTTGTTTATGTAGTGATGTTTTGAGTGTGTATTTTTCTTTCATTATTATTGTTTTTCATTTTCTTTCATTGTTCTTCTTCTTTCTGGCATGTTTTTTCGTTTTGACTGTCGTGGCTTGTTTTTGATGTCATTTTTACTCAATCTTGTCGTTAGTATTGGCCGTTTGTTTAAGGTCGTCGTTGACATTGAATGTGGTTTGCTAATTTAGTTGTTAGTTTTCACACTCTCATACTTGTTGAGACACTTCTTCCACATTTGTGTACTACTCTATTATGATATTATCGCTATTGCTGCCATAACCTATGGTGGCCGTCACCACTTTTACATAGGTATTTTTTACTTTAAATATCTTTTAAAATTATGCTTCATTTCATTATATTGTTTTTCGCTAAATCATATAGTATTTATTCACTGTGCTTTCATATAAAATTGTTGATTTGGGTTGGTTGAATAACAAATATCATGTACACAAACTATTTAACTAACGCAAATAGTAAAAAAAAAATGACAACAATTATAACTATAATTATCATCGTATGTCTACCTATAACCATAATTATTAATAAGAATTGTTATTACAGGTATATATATTGACAATTGTACGAAGAACTATCATCATGTTTGATATATATAGATATGGTTTTAGCCGTCATAAAAAAATAAAAAATCTCTATTTTAATAATAACTCTATTAACAACATATCTAAAACTATGTTAAAATAGGCTGATGAGAGTTGTCGTTAAGAACATCTTCTCATAATGTCTTTAATATATCAATAAGTCCATAATAATGCTTTGTATATATCCTTATTCTTAAGTTCATGACTAGGGACATAGCATGAGTTTGGAGCAACGAACTTCCAACGAAGGTGAAGTCGATGACACTTATCAATGAAGATGGTTTAGGAGTTTGGGAGAAGCACAATGGTCATGGAGGCATTGTTCTAGGATTATGACTTAATGAGTCCTTCTTTAGCTTTCCATAAATAACATGTTGACCAAAGGCCAACAATAACGTTGTTTTTTTTTTTTTTTTTTTTTTTGTGTGTTTAAATGTAAATTCAAAGTATCTCTAACTTATGTTGGAATCCATCATTTTAATATTTGTGTCTAGAAGACTTGTATCAAGAAATATGGAAAAGGAATTAAAAAGTATTTAGCAGATTTCATGAATTTAATAAGAATTATAAATTAGTTATCCAAGTAACGAAAATATTCAATTAATATCAACAGATCCAATCATTGAATTTTATTTTCTTTATGTTAAATTTAATTATTGTTTGACGTACATACGAATCAATAACAGCCGTGTTAACTCAATTATTTGAACACAATAATAAATAATTGCCGACTAAAATATTTTTAGCTCAATTTTCAACAACGATGAAACAAGGGAATTGAAAATTTAACAAAACTGATGATGAACCTGAAATGTTGGTTATATTTTTCTTATTATATAAAACGAAACTGTGCCGTTAGGCAACACTTTTTGAATATATTAATTATGTTGTTCTCATACTCAAATTTTTAATTTAACTATTATTTTATTCAATGATAACATTAGGCATAATTAAAGAATTAAGAAAAAGTTAAAACCAATGTTATTTAGGGAAAATTATGCGACGTTTATTATTCGAACTTTTTCTTCATCACAAACATCTTCACAACAAATGGAAGTGTCATATTTTAATATTATAAAAACAAAATGAATAACATTTTATCTATGGGAACCACCATTTATATATCCTCTTGTCAACAGCAATTCGTCCTTACATACATTAGCCAAGTACTTTTAAATAAAACGATGTGTAAGAATTGTATTATATAAATGTATCAACCAATATCCAACTGTTAAGAATTTTAGTTCAAAAAATTATCTCATTTATCTTTAATTAAATTTATTTTTTTATTAATGTGGAATGACAAAGGTTGATTTTAACAAATCAACAGCTTAAATAAGTTTACACGAGGATAATGAACTAACAGATGTTTCGTGTTTACTTCAAACCGTTGCCATTATAGCACTTAGAGAAAATACATTAGTATTTCATACATTTATTTAAAGTATTATTTTGTTGTTTTTCACTAAGCCTTATTTTTTTAATTTGGAAAATAGTAAATTAACTCTATGTTGAATCAACTTTTCTTAAATAATACCATTAATATAATGTATCTTAATGTTATTATTAATATAAACCTGCAGGTGTTTATATAATCAATTTAATTTCTATTGGATAAAGTTTATTCATATAAAAATAATCTGTTAGATGTATAATGCATCTTCCTTGAGTCGATTGGGATAAAATTGTTCTAGTTTAATGCCTCACATTAAATTGAAATGAGTAATATATAGTAAGAAAGATAAAAAAATATATATTATTTTAATATTTTTGGATTGAAAATAATATTATTATTTTTTATATAAATTTTCTCATAACTCATTTAGTACATATTTCCTTAGTGTTTCCCAAAGATAAACCAACAAAAAATGGAACAACTTACAAGCTCATTTGGGTACTTTTTTTTTTATAAACACTTAAAAAGTATAAACTAAAATAAAATAAGTGTCTCCATATATCAAAATTAACTTATCAATAAAATATATATTTTATAAATTAATTTGTAAATAAACAAATTTTTATTTATAAAAAATTGCTTTATATTTTCTTATCATAAAATTACATATTTATGATAACAGTAAACTAGTTTTTTTTTTTTACAAGTTTTATCTTATAATATTGATACAAATTAATCACTATAAAAAATAATGATAATATTTTTGAAGACATTGAGACTATATAATAATTTTGTGATAATACGATTTATTCTATCTCTAAAGTGAAATATTTCAAAATCAATTATTGAATCATTTGAATTTTGTTCCCACTATATATGGTACTTTAAATGGACAATGGTTATTTTAAAAAAAAAAAAGAACAATGATGTATTCGAAAAGAAAATTTAAATATTAAATTGTGAATGTAGATGCTGCTAATTGAACTGAAATATGTTACTTTCGTTACCAAGAGGTCGGTTTGTCACGATTAAGGGGTTTTAATCACACTAACAGACATTGTAAGCTGGACTTTATATAATATATGCAAACGCGCTTATCATACAATGAAAGCTTATAAGTGATGCTGACTTATATCAAATTTTTTTGGCACATTAAAAGTTAAAAAAGCATTTATTCAAAAACACTTATTAAAAAAGTTCACAAGTTGCACAATAATAAATGCTTTAAGAAACCCTGTATTACTCTTGAAGAAAAGGACCCCTATGTTACTTGGAGTATTTGGCATTTTCTTTAGGTCACAAATTTATTAATATGGAAAACAGATAATAAATTTGATAGGAGAGATTCAAAACAAAATAATTCTTAATCCTTTGTCAAAATCAAAACCAATGCATAGTTAGTTTAATTATTTTTTTCACGACTGAATAAAAAAGTACTACCACAAGTTAATGAACTCCATATTACGAATATTCTTGAATCATACATATAAAAAAAATATATTCAAAATTTCAAATATCAGACAAACACATTATTAGTCTTATGAAACACTAACTCATATTTTCCTTAAATATAACAATACATCGAACTTAGTGTGGTTAGTTTAGCAAAAGAAAGTTAATCTTAATGAGTAAAAAACTCTATTTTTTATCAATGTTATTATTTTATAAATATTGTTTTTTTAAAGACTCATATTAAGTATTACTATAAATTTTAATATTTCAGTTGATACTTCTAAATTCATCTATCATTTATCATGACATAAAAACATATTATTAAATAAAAATAAAAAACAAATAATAAAAAGCATGAGATTCCATCAAATTCATACAAAAAAAAAAAAAAAAAAAAAAA
>Ga0209700_106489_pt1 | contig 17998 bp, 9 predicted proteins | sample SiratroredBW_FD_187528 | JGI IMG/M metagenome (GOLD analysis project Ga0209700, IMG submission 187528) | Root nodule microbial communities of legume samples collected from California, USA - Siratro red BW (SPAdes) (version 2) | ecosystem: Host-associated > Plants > Roots > Nodule | place: USA...
GGGTAAAACTGGGAGCACCACGTCGGTTATGGGCTCCCAACCGACGTGGTACATACCCTAATTTTACCCCCCTTTTTCATTTCAGTAACAAAGTCACCATGACGTCGGTTACGTGGTCCAAACCGACGTCATGGGAGACTTCACCACGTCGGTTAGGACATCTTAACCGTCGTCGTGCATCAGCGCCATTTTAAAATTTTAAATTTTTGAATTTTAAAGCTTAAGTGAGAATTCAATGGCGGTTTTTTTCTGTAACCGATGTTATGTTGTTCATTTATTTACAAAAAAACCACCGTGTTTTGGACAACGTCATTTTTCCTTTTAACCGTCATTGAAGGCAGACGTTAAATGTGTATTTTGTACTAGTGAACACAACTTATTTTTCTCGTAAGTTTTTAAAATTTATTAATTTCTTAACGAAAAAATTGACCAAGAATGTAGAAAGACCCATGTACTACATTACGATGTTGTGAGATAAATTCTGATAATGTATTTTTTCCTTTCAAATTTAGTAAATATTATATTATAATTATAGTTAAGACATAATTGAATATTATATTAAATTATAATCATAGTTCTGGATTCCTTATTAAATTACATTTTATATACTTTTTTGTTTTTTAATATTTTAATGATTTTCGTTATTACAAATTACAAAATGGTATTTTTGAAACAGTATATAAGTAATTTACAAAAAAAAGTAATAATATAAATTCCTTAAAGAAATAAAGAAAAGAATAAAAGTAATAAAAATTACGAGTTATGTTATAGTTAAATGGTTCTTAAGATGTAATATGGCGTTAGGAAATGTAAAATAGGCATACAGTTTATTTCTTGTTATCATTATAATATTTTAAATTAATATATATTATTATTTAAGTACACTACTTTAAATAATTTGAATAAACTTTATATTAATAATATTTTAATAGAAATTTGAAGGATTAACATGATTTTTTAGTTAATTATAATTTTATAAATATCTCTTTAAAAATTATAAGAAAAAAAATAAAAATATAAAAGATAAAAACAAAATAATCATAAATAGAAATGATCATAGAATCAAGTTACATATTGTTAAAATGACAATATTGTTAAAGTGAAAACATCTCAACATACTATTTGAATGATTAGTGAATTAATGTATATAAAATTAATGTATTTGAAATCTTTAGTGAATTAGAAGATATTAATTATTTTTTAATATAGTTTCTTTAGAAATATTATTTCATAATCTTTTAATGTTTTGAAAAATAAGCATAAAAATATATTTAAAAATATATTTGTGCACCTCTAATTTTTAAAATAAGTTTTTCTTATACAATAACATGAAATAGTGTTAAAATAGTATAAAAATTAAAACATGGCTAGTAATGGAATTGATTATATAGTTTATATTAGTAAAATATTAATGATTTAAGATAGTATTTTAAAATGTCAGTCAAAGGCTTGATGCTTATGATTTAAGAATACATAGAAAAAAATACTCTTTAATAGTGTTTAATAATGTCACACTTATTCAATAATAATATAAAACCTATTCAATAATAATATAAACTTGTCTTTCTTGCATAAAAATATGATAATGTTAATGTTTATTTTTATGCTTTGATAAACTTATTGTTATGCAGCTATAGGTCTATAAATTTGACCTCCAAAAGTGAGTTTATAAGTTTGACATTCGAAATGTGAGTTTATAAATTTGACTTATGTAAGGTGAGTCTATAAATTCGATTTTCGAAAGGCGAGCCTATAAATTCAACTTCCGAAAGACGAGTCTATAAATTCGACTTCTGAAAGACGAGTTTATAAATTTAACCTCCGAAAGGTAAGTATATAATTTTGATCTTCAAAACGTAAGTTTATAAATTCGACCTCCGCAAGGAGAGTCTATAAATTTGACCTCTGCAAGACGAGTCTATAAATTCGACCTCCGCAAGGTGAGTCTATAAATTTAACCTCTGAAAGGTGAGTCTATAAATCCGACTTCCAAAGGTGACTCAATAAATCGGCCTTCGAAATGTGAGTCTATAAACTGACATCCGAAAAGGTGAGTCTATAAACCGACCTCGGAAATGAGAGTTTATAAATCGACTTCAGAAAGGGTGTAACCCTCAATTGACCTCCGAATGAAAAATCAATGAAATCAACTTCTGAAATGGTATAACCTTCCGTCGCCTCCAAATGTCAAATTAATAAACCCTACTTTTGAAAGGGTATAACCCTCAACTGGCCTTTGAATGGAAAATCAATGAAATCGACTTTCGAAAGTGTATAATCCTCAATCAGCCTCCAATTGAAAAATTAATGAAACCGACTTCCAAAAGGGTATAACCCTCATTCGTCCTACAAATGTCGAATCAATAAACCCGGGTATAACCCTCAATCGACCTCAAAATGGCAAATCAATGAAACCAACTTTAGAAAGGGTATAACCCCTCAATCGACCTCTGAATACCGAATCAATAGACCCTACTTCTGAAAGGGTGTAAAGCTCAATCGATCACTGAAAGAATTATCTGTCAAATGATATATCCAGAAACCTTCTATAAAACCACTAAGAGCGAATCACATGTAAAAGAGATACCACGTTTAAAATGACTTCAATAACCCTCATAGTATGGGCCTACCAAGCCTCCTCACCTATTCGACTTGAGATTTATAGGCTTGTGTCCCCTCTTGAGTTGGAGAGGGTGCGTATAGCAAAGCATGTGATTCGTATTTTTTGGATTCCATAGCTCATGTCACCTACGTGAAACAAATAAAATTTAAATTACTAAAAAATAACCTTTTTTAAAATAAGATAATTAATTTAATATCTCAATAATAAATCTAAAATATTTGATCAAATTACAAAATCATGCATGTCCGTTAATATTTAAGGATTGGATAAAATAATAATAGCTTAAGATTTTGTCTTGAAGGCATTGAAAAAAAAGTTATAAATATAAAATTAGTTAAAAAAATAATTGAGATTTGATTAACCAAAAGTTATCAAAAACCTCGTGAATTAGAACAATAATAAAACTTTTTTCACATGAACATTTTGGAAATTTAATTGCCAATGAGGTCCAGGAAAAAGTTATAAAGGTGCATAAAGAAGCCGTCGAGCCTGAGATATGTGGGTGCAGAAAAGAGGAATAAAAGGTCCTAAGTGTTTGGGTTTTAAGACCCAACTTTCTCTACTCTACAAGCCTGAGATGTAACTTTCTTCACCCCATATTTTTTTTTTGGCACTTTCTACGAAATGGACTTTTCAAAGTGAGAGAGACATATTGTTGAAACCTCGTAGAAAAATACAATCACTTGAAAACTCAATATATTAATATTTTAATTATATTGTTTATATTTTAATATATATTATTATATTGTTAGAAAACTTATAAAGTGAACGTTTGTTCTACGTCATAGGATAATTTTTCTTTCTAAAACTCATTCCAAAATACACTAGAGATTTCGTGAAAAAATATTGGAGTATAAAAGCAGTTTAAAATTTCCACTCATTCTTTCTCATTCCAGAATACATCTTTTAAAATATAAAATTTACATTTTAGAAAACTAATTCCAAACAAAAGGTATAGACAAATGCTTTTATAACGTATATAAAGAAATAGTAAATTTTGTAATTCTCTACTTCCATGAAAAATATCATTATTTATAATTTTTTTATCCACATGTAATGGGTGAGTAGATAAATGAGTATTATAATTTTAATGAATTTCCTTTTCCCTCCGATTATAAAAATAAATTATAAAATCTTATTAAATAACACTTTTATTTAAACACGCAACTAAGTTAAAATTTAGTTTAACCTATCTATCATTTATTTATATTGTTATATTATAATTGTCAGGTGGTTATCAACTAATAAAATATTTTTTAAACTAATGCAATCACTTTATCATAATATAAATGGATTATTGATAATTTAATTATATTGATATGATTGCTTCTATAAAATTTAAAAAAAAAATATTATTATTCTATTAATAATTTTTGTATGATGTGGGACTTTTTGTATAGCATTTATGGTAGATCTACCGACCTGTTATTTTTGCAGAATGTGTAGGACCTAGACCTATGACCCATGGATACGTAGGACCTAAACTTATGTACATGTTACAATCACTGACCACATGCTTTGCATTCTAAAGAGGGTAATCTAAATAAAGTATAAGGACATGGTCCCTCTACCACAACACCATTTATTACTCTCGTACAGTACTTGTGCCATTCCAAGGATCTTCTACTGTTTCATCTTTTAATTACCCTAGCTTTGGAGGGCACGGTTTTTATGACTTCCATTCCCACAGAGAAAAGAACAAAAGAGTAAAAAATAAAACAGAAACAGTGGAAAAAGAAAATTATTTGTTTGAGAAAAAATATTTTATTGTAATATCATTTAATTTATTTATTTTCTTTCCTCACACCTTTTCTCAAAAAAATTATAAAAAATTTAAACATGTACCCATGTGGATGGTAGATTACGCAGGTAGTCCACAATGTTTTCCTAAACATCCTCTAATTATAAATAGTAATATTAATAGACTGCATGAGAAACGACAAGAAAATAGAACGGTAGTAGAATTTTCAGTTTTCAAGTTACGAAAACCGCAATCTAGGTCAATCTGTTGATAAATTTCGTTTCCCTTTTTAAAGAAATGATGTTGAAGGTACACTATCCGAAAGCAATTTCAATTTTAATACTTTCAGCGGGACCAATTTAAACCAGAATTGGCTGAAAAAGTCTTACGCCATTAATTTTTCTCGTTCGGTACAGTTGAAGTTGGTGAGTATAGTGGTCCACCACGTGAATAATTATTAAAAACTGATGTATAAGGGGAGATTTCATTGATTTATGCTTATAAATTAATTTTATTTTTAATTGATGTAAGATTTCTAACTTATTTTTTATATTAAAGTTGTTCAATTTTTATATAAGATTTGATATTTATGGGTAATTTAATAAGAGTTTGATAATGGAGGATATGATAAACTTATCAAATTTCATTAAAATAAACTTTGATACTTTTTTCAACTTTACAAAATTAGCTTATAAGGTGAAATTTATATCTATTTATATATTATAAATTGGTCTTATCTTATTAATACAGTATTTAACACTTATTTCTTATGATAAGGTATGTACATCTTGTATGTGAGACTAAATATTTATGGATGGTTCGATAACAGTCCAATAGAGGGTGATCCTAGACCCATCAAAACTTACTAGCACTAGTAGAAAAAGGGTATTTATCGTCGGTTTCTAGAGACCTTTATCATCGGGTCCCGAACCGATGTTGACCCAAGAGACATTGAACATGTTGTCGGTTAAACAACTGACGTCATGTAATCCACCATCACTTCGATTTAGACCAGGAAACAGACATGGTGATTCGCTGAAAACTATAAAATAGATGGGCATCACCACGTCAGTTGGTGGCCAAACCGATGTGGTGAAGAACAACACAACATCAGTTGGTTCTCCAAAACTGATGTTGTGGTGCTTCTATTTTAAAATATCAAATGCACCACAATGTCGGTTTTGGGGAACCAACCGACGTTGTGGTGCTCTTCACCATGTTAGTTTGGGCACCAAACAACATGGTGGTTCTTCTATTTTCAAATTTCAGATGCACCACCACGTCGGCTTTGACCATAACCGACATGGTGAAGCCATCACAATGACGATTTTTACCATAACCGACGTTGTGTTTGTGTTTTTTTTTTAATATACAGATTAAATTAGCTACTATCCTCCCTGCATCAGTTCCAGAAAGTAGCCAGAATTCATTTCAATACACAATAATATACAATTGCAGTTCATAGTTAGTATATGTGTAATGTACGCTAAAAACTACTTCTAATCTACACTACTTGTAATACACTAAGAACTACTTCTAATCTACACTAAGATCTACTTCTAACTTTGAGAAAATACTTTGCCCATTCTTTTTGAAGCTCTTCTATATCTTACTTCTCCAATGGCTCTGGATTTTGAAAAGCCTGAAATAAATGTACAAACTTTAATGTTGGAACTTCAAACTTGACAAACATTTGAGATATTTACAAACTTATAAGACAAAATCTTACATGCTCCCAAGAATCCATGATCCCAGCTCTTGTTATGGTTCTCATCCAGTGCATAATGTAATATCCATATTCCCAACCTCCTTGTTGCTTATTGCACTTTCATTAAAGTTGAATCATCAAAAACTTGAATAATACTAATTTTAATAAAGTTAATTAAATTTAGAATTAAATACCTTAGGATATATCCATTGGAGGTTTTGGGTTATGGATGTAGATCTTCCCCAGAGAACATTGCACACATTCATTGCACTAAAATCCAAGTTGTTTAGTAAATTGCTTATTTGTACCAAAAAAGAGTGATATATATATTACTTAAAGTTAATTAAATGATACCTTTGTACAATTTGTTTCATATCGTTCGTTGCCTTCTTATGCAATGAACAAAACCATACAATTGTGTTGTCTACGGGACACACAAGCATCAACTGCCAATGAGACCTAAAATAAAAATCTATTAATAATGTAATATTCTCAACATTACTTAAGACCAAAATAGTGAGATTTGAAACTTACTGATGGATAATGGGGGCAAAGTAAATTCTCTTCCTTGATTCTGAAATCCATTTTTGTATATAGGTCTGAGTGTCAATTTTTTTATTTCCAGACCTTTGTAAACTTTGTGGCTCAAGGAATCCATAAATATCAGGATTCCTTATGCTATAAACTAAATCATTTATGTACTTGCATTGTGAAAATCAATGTTAGTAATAAGATAAGTTGATGAAATAAATAATTAGCAAATATGTAGACAGGTATACTTACATAATCCAGAACTGAATTATAGTAATGTTTAACATTTGGGAACCATCAACTAGTTCCAAGATGTCTTGCATGGATATATACAATGGGACACCTTCCATCCCAAAGATAGACGGTTCCCAAGAAATTTGAGCTGGATTATTAAACAACTCGTAGAGTATACGAGTCAGCTCTTGAAGTGGATTCACTTCTAACTCAGCTGGTGGAGACCTAGGACTTAAATCATGTGCTGATGATTTCCCTTTACTCCCTTGGTCCTGTAACACGTAAACAAAATGTATTAATTAACAATAACTGTGAATTTAAATAAGATTAAGACAATTCACAATACCTGAGTCCTTTTAGAAATGGCCTTTAGGAGATGTGTAGGCTACACAATAAATGTACCAAGTGCCTCTCCCACAAGTTTAACCTCTGATGTGGGCACAAGAACCTCGACATCTACCTATCTAACTTCTTCGATGACCAAGTGCCACTGTATGAAGCATCGAAGATGTGGAAACACTCTCCCAATCGCCACCAATTAAGGAGGATCTTCAATAAATAATTTACACCGATATGAGGTATCAGTGTCCTCCTCCTCGTCTTCAGTAGCACAACTTCCCTTTGTGTTAGCTCTCCCACGTATAGGTAGTATTACACCTTCCTACAAAGGAGTGTGCTACTGTGATAACTCCTCCAATTCTCTTCTAATTTCATGTCTCAACTCATATTTTAATTTTATCTCGTACTTTTTGTTCTATTTGAGATGTTAATTCATCTTGAAGTTGAGACGTCAATTCATCTTTAAGTCGAGATATCTCTTTGCTATATTTGCATTATGAGATGAGCTAGACCGTGGAGCAGAAGCCCAGAACCGACGTGGTGGGAACCCTAATTTTACCCAATTTTTTTAACAATGTTATCAGAGTGACCATGACGTCAGTTGGACTTCCAGAACAGACGTTATGGTGAAAAATACCACGTCAGTTTAAAGCTCTCACCTACGCGGTGTTCACCCGCCATTTGAAATTTTTAAAATTTTGAATTTTTATTTTTTATTGATATATCCATGACGGTTTTTTTGTTTAATCGAAGTTGTGTGAACATCACAATGTTGATTTTTTTCTAACCGACGTTATGAATGCTAATTTATTTACAAAATGTCACCGCGTTTTTGACAATGTCGTTTTCGCATTTAACCGTCTTCATACGTAGACGTTAAATCCCCTTTTTTACTAGTATAGGATAGAATTTATACCATATTAAAAAGTAGGATTAGATATTTATAAGCGATCCAATAACGGGTGACATTATAGATTAATGAAACCTTATTATGATAGACTCTATTATCATCTCAAGAAGAAGTAAACTTTAAGATTAATTCAACCTTACAAAACAGATATGTAATGTGAGATTTGCACCTACTTATATAATATAAATTTGTCTTATATCTAATCAATGTGAGATCTCCAACATCACCCCTTAAACTACCAAGGTATGTATATCTCGTGCGTGAAACTAGATATTTATAGGTGGTTCAATAGTTGTCCGATATCATCTTAAGAAGTGAATTTTAAGTCAAACTAAACCTCGCAAAATAGACTTGTAAAGTGAGGTTTGCATCTACTAATTATGAATTATAATTACTTTTATTTATAATCAATATTAGATCTTCAATAATAATTTTATAATATTGTTTTAGATCATTATCAATATGAATTTAAGATAATTATTATAAAGTTAATAACTTTAATATATGATAATTTACTATTGAATGACAATATACAAAATTAATTTCATTCTATAAGTCTTTAATTATACATAGTTTGGTAAGACTGAAATTACATTGAAATACCATATAGATGAAAAAAATGTAAAAAAATACAATTTAAATGTGTGTGGTTGAGATAGAGAGAAAAACAATTTTTTTTAATGATATTTCTTATAAATTTATTTTTTAAAATGATATTTTAATTTTAATTTTTATTCTTAATAACAAATTTATGAAGGTTAATTTAGAAGAAAAATATAATTTAATAAATTTATTTCTAAAATAGTTTTTATTTAATTCATGTTATTTCAGTATATTTTTTTTAACCATTTGGACCAATGCTTTATTTGAATGTAATGTTGAGAAGAAAAAAACTGAAAAAAAGGGAATAAAACAAGTGAAAATGAATAAAAATAGGAAAAAATAAAATTATTTAAATTAAGAAAAGAAAATAAGAATTATTAGAATTGTTTATTATTATGATAGAAAAATGAAAAAAAAATATTAATAGTTAGTTTTATGCTTTAATTATTATGAAAGATAATACAACATAATTGAGTATACTATGCTTTATTTTTATTTTTTACAAAATTCTGAAGAAAGGTAATCTCACATCTTCATTCTCTGATTTCTTGATCCACACAAATGCTCACGTTGTAATAAAGAAAAGAGTTAGTTAATACATAAGTTCATAGTAGAATACTTAGGGGTACAAGTATAATTAAATTTCTTTCTTTTATTTCTAAAAAGTAATATATTAGACATTAAATTCTTAAATATAATATTATTACGATCAAGATCTGATAATCTTCTTTATCTTTAAACCATAATACTAGTGTCACAATCTATCACTGAAAGACATCTCAATGGATTAATAAAGGAATTAATATGTAAAATACTTTTGATTTTAGGCACTATATTATAAATCATACATAATTTAATCATTATCTTATATATGACTTAAAATGACAAATTTGTAGATTCTTTATCCATTCACCAAAAGCAATATGGGTATTCATCAAAAACAATATGGGTATGCATGATAAAACATTCTTAATTATAGTTAGTTTATATTATCTCAATTACAATTATAACTTATGTTATTCCTGTTATTTCTTAATTATTTATCATTATTATGCACATATCTTTCTGTATATTTTTATTACAATTATTTATAAACAAATCATTTTGTAATTTATATATATATATATATATATATATATATATATATATATATATATATATATTAATTAGATCAAGAGGATTTTTTTAGATTATTTTAAAGTGTGTATCAAAGTCACTTTACTAAAAAAATATTTGTCCTATGCTTAATAGGAGTTTTAGGATACGGTGAAGTTTCTATTTTGCACACTTTCAAGAGTGAGAAATAGTCCGTCAAGTTTTCTGTTGTGTTGTTCTCTTACGTTGTTCTCTCAAAAATAAACTTTATATTTTAAAAATAAAAGGAACAATTTGTTAAAAACTTCCAAAAACTTAACGTTAAAAATAAAACCTTCATAGAACCTTTTTAAAATAATTTAAAATTTCCAAAAACTGATTAACAATTTTTGTAACATCCAAGAAATCAAATAAGTGAATTAGATGATACGACACAGATTGTTAACATTTGAAAATACTTAACAGTCCCCCGCCATTTTTAACATGTTAAGTACAAATTAATTATCCAAGTACAATTCAAACATTGTATGCATGAGTAATGGTATCTTGTGATTTGAACCATTAAATTATAAAAAGTTCATTACATCATATCAGAATTACATGGTCAAAAGTCTTTGAACCAAAATTTTATTTGATATGTAGCATAAACAATTTAGATATACAACTTACATTAATAACTTGTTTTGAATATATGACATATTCAACATAGCCCTTGTGTCTTGTATCTTTCATGAATGCTTTTGGAGTCAAGCCCTTTAAATCTTTGAAGCAGCCACACTTTACATTCACATAAGTGGTCTCGATTCTAGCACCTCTGCAATTTTAGTACCTTCAAAAAACCATTAAGAGATTAGTTCAACCTCCCCACTTGACAAGCGGATATAAAGCACTAAGAACCTTGGGATGACAATTAATTAATTGTAATGCTTACAATCATTCAGATGACATACTTTAACTACATTAAACTCAAGACTTAGCGTAATGTCAAGCATTGAGTTGAGTTTCCATTATTGATGATTTTCAGTCATGGGCTTGATTCCCATCCCTCTTTATGTTTTATTCACCAAGTCTCTTAGTAATCCTTTGGTGAAAGGATTTTCCAAGTTTTGACTAGATTTCACATAGTCAATTATAATAACTCTATTGGTTATTAATTCTCTGACACAATTGTGTCTCAATCCAATGTGTCTAGATTTACCATTGTAAACATAGTTACAAGCTCGTGCTAATGTTGCCTGATTATCATAATGAATATAAATAGAAGCTATTGGTTTAGGCCGTAGTGGTATCTCATGTAGTATTTCACATAACCATTCACCTTCTTTTGATGCTGAGGCTAATGCAATAAACTCTTATTCCATAGTGGAACTGGCAATTAAAGTTTGCTTCCTTGAAGCCCATGAGATTGCACCACCAACAAGTGTGAAGATCCATCCACTTGTAGAAGCATAATCTTGATCTTTCACAATCCAACTTGCATCTGAGAACCCTTCTAAAACCGAAGGATATCCATTATAGCATAAGCCATAATTGATAGTTTTCTTTAAATATTTTAAAACTCTTTGAATTGCAAACCAATGCAATTCACTTGCGTTACTTGTGAATTGCTCAACTTGCCTATTTCCAATGCAATATCCAGCCTAGTACATGTCATTGCATACATCAAACACCCAATTAATTTAGAATACTCCAATTGTGAAACTGGATTGCCAATGTTCTTAACTAACTCTACACTTGGATCAAGCAGGGTAGGTACTGGGGCACAATCGGTATGACTGAATCTTTTGAGAACTTTCTCTATATAATGAGATTGAGTAAGAGTAATACTCTCATCATCTCTAACAATTCGAATTCCAAGAATGACATTTGCTTGCCCCATGTCTTTCATGTCAAATTCACTAGACAAAATTCTTTTAGTCAATTGAATTTGATATAAGTCAGTTCCAAAAATTAACATTTCATCCACATAGAGACAAATAATGACACCATTTCCTTTTTCATCAAATTTGGTATATACACGCTTCTTTGATTCATTTATATTGAATCCATAGGCAAGAATCACCTGGTCAAATTTTTGGTGTCGTTGGTTTGAAGCTTGCTTCAATCCATATAAAGTTTTTCAAAGTCTACACACTTTCTTTTCTTGACTAGGCATAACAAACCCTTCAGGTTGTTCCATATATATTTCCTCAACCAATTCTCTACTTAAGAATGCAGTTTTTACATCCATTTGACGGGTGACTAGCTGATATAATTGCTATAGGCAATCAAATTGTAGCTACCCTAACTACAAGTGTATAGGTATCAAAATGGTCTATTCTATGCTTTTAGGTAAAACCCTTGGCAACCAACCTTACTTTGTGCCTTTCAACAGATCCATCAACTCTTCTTTTCCTTTAAAAAGAAGTTTGCATTTAATAGGTTTACATATAAGACTTAGATCAACTAACTCCCAAGTATTATTTGACCTTAATGAATCCATCTTATCGTTTAATGCATCTTTCCAGAAAGCTTTATCTAGATCTTTCATTGTTTCCTCAAATGTTTGAGGATCAACTTCTATATTAAAACAATATGGAATTTGTCTAATCACTGATTTTCTATTCCCTTCAACTAAGAAGGTAAAGAAATCAAAACCAAAGGACTTAACCTTTCGAGCTCTTTTGCTCCTTCGAAGTTCAGGTACTTCTACTATGTCTTGGTCATTTTCATTTTCCATGACTAAATTCTCAGTTTGGGTTTCTACAAAAGATTTGCTGAGAGCACTTTTAAATATATTCTCGTCAAAAATTGCATCCCTGAATTCAATTACAAAATTTACTGACACAGAATCATTTGGTTCAATCACCACAAATCGATATGCCTTACTGTGTTGCGCATATCCAATGAATATGCACTCCACTCCCCGTTCACCTAGTTTCTTCCTTTTAGGTTTAGGTACTTTAACAGTTGCTCTACAACCCCAAACTCTTAAATAATTAAGATTTGGTTTTTGCTTATTCCAAAGCTCATATGGAGTAATCTTATTTCTTTTTTGTGGAACTTGATTTAAAATGTGGCATGCAATTAGCAATGCTTCACCCCAAAATTTGCTACTCATACCTGAGTTTGATAGCAATGAGTTAACCATTTCCGTTAAAACTCAATTTTTCCTTTCTGCCACACCATTTTGTTGTGACATATAAGGAGTTGTAGTCTCATGAACTATTCCAGTTGTTTCAAACAACTTAGGATCATAATATTCTCCTCCTCTATCAGACCATAAACAGTTAATAAAGTCTCATAATGCAATTCGACATCATCCTTATATGCTTGAAACTTTACCATTGCTTCATCTTTTGAATGCAATAGATACACATAGCAGAATTTGCTATAATCATCAATAAATGTTATAAAATATTTCTTTCCTCCTATTAATGGTGTACTACGCATATCACATGAATCAATTCAAGTAATTTTGAATTTCTTTCAACTTTAGGAAAAGGATTTCTTGTAACTTTTGTTTTCATGCATGTATTGCATTTTTCTTCACTTTTACTAAAGAAAGGCAATAATTCCAAATTCACCATATCATATAATTTTCTGAAATTAATGTGTCCCAATCTATGGTGCCCTAAAAATGAAGACGACTCAACAATATAAGCAAAAACAACATTTTTATTTGAAATTTCAAGTACATTCAGTTTGAACATTCCCTCACATGCATAACCTTTTCCTACAAACATACCACCCTTGGACAGCACAAACTTATCAGCCTCAAATACAAGTTTAAAGCCAAATTTGTTCAACAAATTACCTGACACTAGATTCTTTCTCACTTCTGGTACATAAAATACATTAGTTGAAGTTACAATTTTTCCAGAAGTAAATTTCAATTCCACATTGCTAATTCCTTTAACAGGAACAATGGCAGAATTCCCCATGTATAAAATAGTGTCTTCATTTACTGCCTTTATGGTCTTGAAGAATCTTTTGTTATTGCAAACATGTCGCGTAGCACAAGAATCAATCCACCAAGCCATGTCATTTTCAACTATATTAATTTCAGAGAGAATAACAATGAGTTTGTCATCATTGTTGCATTATTGATTGCATAAAAAACAGGTTGTTTCCCTTTCTTTCTCTTCAGAAATGACAATCTCACTTGAAGTGGTCATTTTTTCCGCAGAACCAACAAGTTATTTTTTGTCTCTTATGACTCTGGTTTTTGAACCATAGCTTTGTAGACCCGCTAGCCTTGTTGAAAGGATTTTTGTTTGATTGATTCTTTTCCTGTCCAACCTCTGCCACATGGAACTTTGAAAATTCCTGAGCATACTGCTCCGTTTCATTTTCCTGCATGCGACATTCCTCTTCTACACGAAGTTGGTTAGCAAGATCATCAAGAGAAATATCTTCTTTCTTGTGTTTCAGGGTACTTTTAAACTCTTTCTAAGAAGGTGGTAATTTATCAATAATAGAGGATACAATAACGATTTCATTCATGTATAAATTATGTTGACTAAAATGATTAAGGATCCTTTCCAGTTCACAGAATTGTTTTATCACAGGCCTTTCATCAACCATTTTAAAATTGTTAAAATTTGAGACTAGAAATTTCTTACTGGTTGCATCTTCTTTCATATACTTTATCTCTAATTTTCCCCATAATTCCTTGACAAAATTCATGTTGTAGTAGAGGTCAAACAGTGAGTCATTCATTGCATTCAAAATATGCCCTCTGCATATAGTCATCAGTCTCCCACCGTTGCCTCCTCTTTAATTGATCAATGGTTTCATTTTCAGATTCATCTGGTTTTGGTGTGTTAATAATGTACACCAAATAAAGAGAATTCAATAGAAAATAAACTTGTTTTTGCCATCTCAGGAATTGTCATCTATCAAAATGATCCAATTTGATATTGTTAGTAGCCTCCTTGATTGAAGCCATCACACAAAATATTTCTTTAGATTGTTAGACCAAGAGGATTTAGATGACTTCAAAACTTGTATCAGTACCACTTTCTTAAAGAAATATTTATCCTATACTTAGCATGAGTCCACAAATCTTCTTCAGGATAAGATGAAGTTCCTGTTTTGCACACTTTTAAGAGTGAAAAACAATCCGTTAAGTTTTCTGGTATGTTCTCTCTTGAGTTATTATCTCAAAAATAAACTTTTTATTTTAAAAATAAAAGGAACAATTTATTAAAAACTTCCAAAAATTTAACGTTAAAAATAAAACCTTCAAAAAACCTTTTTAAAATAATTTAAAATTTCCAAAAATTGATTAACACAGTTTTTGTAAATTTCAAAAACCCAAATAACTGAATTAGATGACATGGCACAGACTATTAACATTTAAAATATTAATATTTATTGTATAGGTTTTGTTTTATTTTTGTCTTTTATATTATTTGATTTTATTATACTACTTTTTAAATGATTAATTAATTTATTTTCGGTGCTGATACTTTATCTATATGTAACATAAGAGTTGTATCATGCGAGGAACTTAAAAAAAAATGAACTTAATCATAGGAATTATAGTTAACAAGTTTTTAACTTATATTTAAAATAAATATTAAATAAATAATATAGTTTTTCAAAAGTAAGAATGTTATATCATTTCTTTTCTTTTAAGAATTTTATCTTAAAAACTTACTTTGTTATAAAGAGACAATGATACTTTTTTTTATATTAATTTTTAAATTATAACATTGTTTTTATGTGGACTTCACAATATCTTTACTAGGCTTGTCTTTTTTAAAGTTACTTAATCTTTTAATCTCTAATCTTCACATAAAACACATCATATATAAAGTTTTCTAGTATATGTACTATATCAGATTTTATCATATGAAAAGGATTATAAATATATTTACAAAGTTGAGACACATATAATATATTATGAAGTTTTAAAAGGTTAAGACTTAAAATTAAAAAGACTTGGCAGGGGACGAAACCAACTTAAGGATTTTATAGGAACTAATGAATTTGAATGAAAACTTTCTAGTAAAATCTTTATTTAAATATCTTTTAAGATTCGGGCTAAAGTTACGATATCCACCAACTCTTCTGTCACAAGCTATATTCAACCATGATTTATTTATTTTTCCTATATAGTGTGTGCTCTGATCATTTTTTAGTATAAAAGGTTTTTCTATTGAGGAAGATAAGTGATACCATCTATTAGAGAAATTATGTGAAGAAGATAAGAGAAATTAATTGTACATGAAACAAAGTTAATGCTTCTTAATGTTCAAGCTTGCCAAAAGATAGAGAAAAAAAGAAGAAGAAAATCAAGTGGGTTCAAAACTACTCAATGACGAGATAAAGGAATGCAACGACTACTTTCTTCAAGTCTATATAGAGACACATTTCAAAGAGAAGAATAAGAAGAATATCCATAATTTTCAAGCGCTAAAAAAATGCTAAAGTTTCTCTGTGACCAAAAAGCTTTGTAAGAACATTATTTGTTTTTTTTTTTTCATCCTAACAAACTAGTAGAGAGAAACTAAACCATTATATATGTCAAATGAAACTACCATTTCTAGTGAGTAAAAAACATGATCTATTGATCACAAAGACATTGTATTTGTCTTAAGTTATTCGTGATTTGTACAATTGCTTGATCTATGAGTAACTTGATAAAATAATACATAGATTAAGCCAGAAGTGACTTTCACAAGAATACATGAGTTAAGTCAGGGGTGGCTCAGTGAAAGAATACTTGATTGATCCAAAAGTGACTTATGAAAAGAATACTTGAACATGGTTAGCTAGAAGTGGTTGGGAACTGAAAAAATACTTGATTATACTTCACAATGGTGGTCTGCCTAGTAGAACTTGATCAATTGGTTAAGAATCGGATGTAGTATGTTTTATCAAATGAATCAGTATAAAAATATTGTGTAAAACTCTCTCTTTAATCTCTCTGAGCATTGCGTGTTATCTGCGTAACTAACTTAAGAGGATGAAGTTTTAAAACTAAGTTTGTGAAAATATAATTGTTTTGTCTGACCAAACACTGAACCTATTGTATGACTATGAAGCATCAATTGATATTTGCGAAAACCAACAAAGTTTTTCAAAATACAATTCACCCTCCCTTCTTATATTTTTTCTTATTTTTCACAATGTTGTACTTTTAGTATCTAAAAGTAGGAATATGAAGTCAAAGCGATTAAAGTTGTTATTTTAGAACAAAATATTTGATATTCAGCATAAGAAATGGAGAAAAAAAACTCAATTTGAACTAATTGGATCACTTGTTATATTCTACAACTTTTTTGAATTACATAGAGTGGCTAGTATTGGGAATCGAACTCGTGACCTTAACTCTAATACCAATTTTTAGATTGAGCGCTTACCACTAGGTCAACAACTCTAGTTGATAGTTAAGACACAACTCTTTCTACCTAGGAGTGTAACAACCTAAGTGTCAAAATTTGAGTGTGACTTGTCTCACTTGGCCTCTACTACAGGACAATCGATGCACCCTACAACAATATGATATTATGGTTGTGATATAGCATATGACATGTTGGAGACATGTTTATTTAAAGGGATGGAATACTATGTTAAGATGTTCGTGATGTATTGAATTGGTGATTGTAAAGGAGATATCTTGACTCTACTGATATTGGAATCTTAGAAGAAAATATTAGGTGCAAGAGTCAAAGGAGCTTCCCATGACTTAGGCTTTGATGTGAAAAATAATTGTCTAGTAGGTCATAGAGATTTACCCTATCACATGAACGAAAAGATGTTCCTATTATGTAATTTAATTATGGTGACAAGTTAATGAGGGTAATGTGACAGGTACAAATCTTTGAATCTAATTCAATGCATGTATCTTCTGAAAGTACAATCAAGTATCTGTAGTAGTTAATGTCAATAGTATTCTGATATGAGATGTAGCGAATGGGTTGATAGTTATACATTTCATTTTGATGCCTATATTAAATTAATAATTTAGTTTGTATCCATCAACGTATACCTATGAGATGTGAATGTAATATGTTATAATTTAATATATACATGTATTGAAGTTTTTAAAACTCTAGCTTACCCTTTTTTGTTTGATTATGTTATGTATTAACTATAATGATAATGTGTTACAAGAGTTTAAATAATATTGCATGATAAGTATCATCAAAGATAAGCCGATGATAGAGAAAAAAGAACTATAATTGTAGTTGTTATTTTCTTTTCTTAAAAATTATTCATATA
>Ga0209700_106493_pt1 | contig 17991 bp, 2 predicted proteins | sample SiratroredBW_FD_187528 | JGI IMG/M metagenome (GOLD analysis project Ga0209700, IMG submission 187528) | Root nodule microbial communities of legume samples collected from California, USA - Siratro red BW (SPAdes) (version 2) | ecosystem: Host-associated > Plants > Roots > Nodule | place: USA...
GAAAATAGGGATCCGATTCACTTCTCAATCCAGCGAATAAAACTCACTTTCTTCGAACAGACAACTATTCGTGTAAAACTGTATGAGAGATTTGCCTATTACAGTGGCTTGTATATATGGGTGGCTTCAACCATTTCATTACACAGATGCATAGCTCCCACCACCCCATGGAGCGATGAACTCAACTTTGCAGCAGCCTAGGAGTGTATGGTTAAACTATTACAAACTTAACGGGACATGGCCCATCTTCTTTCTCCTTGTGGGTATGAACAGGTCGTAATTATGTATGGTTTTTCTTGATATTGAACTTTCGGAACTGGATCACTTTGGTCCCTCTTCAATCCTGAGAAAAACAACATAAGCAAACTCGAGGCAGTAAAGGGAGGGAATTGAAAGTCCAGAAAATTAACATTAAAAGAGTGGTTTTGATACTGATCATTCCAAGTCTTTCTCATGAACCAGTGACTAATTTCAGAACAAGAGACACTCAATTCACAGGACAAACCAGTTTCAGCAGTATACTGTGTCCTCTTGTTTTGCTCTCTCACAACGTCAATTTGAACCCCTTAGACAGGAAGTCATCCCTGCGAAAAAACTGAAGTAAGCACAACAATATCACAGAAAGACGAGAAGCGTTGAAAAATCAAAATTGGCCCACCCATCCATGTGTGAATCAGATAAAACTTTGGGGTAATTCCAATTCTTCCTTTAAATAAGACACATTCCATTCATACCATGAATTTTTGAAAGTCCATCCACAGTCCAACCTCGAAAAAAATTAATTCGAACAACACTATAATGCATGTGAAATTTAATTTAGAAGAATCACCTTGCCTAAATTGAGAAAAGTTACGCAGTCAAAAACATCAAATCTGATAACACTCAATAACTTTGACGATAATTTCACCTGTCATGAGAGAGGTTGACTTGGTTCAAGTTATAGTCAACTCACTACTAGACAGAGCCAGCCACACACACAAAAAAATCAAAATTAAAAAAGCTTCCATAGCCCCTTCTTTCTGAATGTGACAATTTATTTTTTGGAGACAAAAACCAATCAATTAGCATTGGTACCTTTTCTTCCTATTCTTCTGGTGGCCCAGTCCCTGCATTTCCCTCTCGTCATGGAGGTTCAGCAGAGTGGGTGGGTGAAGGCTTCCAACGCAAACTGTGCCTTCGATGGAGTTTCCAATTCCGGGTAATTTAACGAAACTCACATCGCCATTTCTGAGGCTATACCAACAGAGCTTACTACGGTTCTGTTCAAGCAAAACCCTGTCTCCATCCCAAAGCAAAGGCCTCACAGATTTTAATTTTGGCAATCCAACGTGAAGATGGCCCTCCGTTAAGGTAAACAGTTTCTCCCACGAATCTGCGGATCCGTACACTCTCATAACCCACACGTCAAATCCACTTCCCCTATTCTCCACCAGGCATAGACACCCTCCCAACAAAGCCACCTCCATATCGAAATTCCCCTTCACAGTTACAGGGAGCTCAACTTCACGGAAGCTCTCGCGGGCGAGGTCAAAGGCGACGATGAGATCGGGTTGGTCAGGTTCGAGTTTGCGAGTGACGACCCAGTGAAGGGCGCCGCCGACCAAGACGCCCATGGTCCGCGCGCAGCAGAGGGCGTAGGGCATGCTGGGGAGATTCTTCCAGGAGTCGGATTTGAGGGTATAGAGTTGGACCTGGGAATCGAAGGTGCGGTTGTGGAGATCTACGAAGTAGGTAATGCTGACGAGCTTGTAGTCGTTGGAGGCGGCATCGTGGCCGAAGCCGTGGACGCGGGCTGCGAAGAGGGAGGAGTCGGGGCGGTGGAAGCGGTCAGCGGGAAGAATACGGTGCTTGCGAAGGCTAGGGTTCCAGAGGGCGATGTCGTCGGCGACGTTGGAGATACAGAGGAGGCCGTTGCAGGAACCGAGGACCTTGATGCTGTTACTGTAGCACATGAGAGGGTGAGTGATTTCGAGGGGTTTGTCGAGGGATTGAAGGTCGAGGGTGTAGAGGTGGGAGCGATGACGGAGAATGAGGGTGGTGTGGGATTTGCTGAGGTGGAATAGGATGAAGTGGGTGGTGTCGATGAGGGAGCGCCACCACTTGCAGGTGGAGCGGAGCCGCAGCACTGACTTCACCGGCAGACGGGAGAGGATTTCGGTGATTACTTCCACCGGAAGATTTGCCATCACTGGATTTGCATGCATCCGCGGAATCGATTCCTATTTTCTGTTGCTGCTAGGGTTTGCTTCTGGAGAAATCTATGAGGACTCTGTGTCACCAAACGCCAATCCTGTAACAGCCCTTTACCACAAACCGCGATTTTTTTTTTTTTTTACAATAATATCCAAATTTATTTTTTATATACCCAACTAAACCACCATCCCAGTTTCTTACATGGATTATCCACCACCCGAATTTAACCTTTTAGTTTTCCCTCCCATCGATTTAGGATTCGGTTCGGGTGGATTCCGAATGCTAAACGGTTTTTTTATTTTTTATTTTAATCTAATCTAAATTTTTATGACAATAATGTTTTTTGTTTTCAAAAAACTGAAATAGGGATATTTTAAAATGTAACCGGGAAATTATTTGTAAATTTCGTGGATAAATTTTTCTATTTTCTAAAAAAACGCTAAAATATGCTTTCATAAATTGATTTTGGTTAATGTATGGTTTAGAGTATATTTAACTTGCGAAAAAGTTGTTGATGTTGTGAACAATTAATATGCCAAGGAATAAAATATAGAGTAATCATAGAAGAATATAAATGAGTATACTCTAACTAAAAAAAAATAAATGCAACAACAGTAATAAATAAGTCATAGTAGTGATTTTTTCTAAACGATATTTATAAAAAACATACAAAAAGGAATCTCCTCCAAATTCTTTTAGAAGTTTATTTCTAAATCTGGTCAAAATTTAATTATTGGAAATTTTTCAAATGGGTGTAATAAAAAATTATTTATATAAAAATAATAATATAAATATGTTATATAATATAATACATGTAGAAATAAAATTAAATAAATATAACATATTTTTAAGAAAAATGTAAAAATATAATTAATTGAGTCATATTTTTATATTTATTTTCCGATTTAATTTTAAAATGATTTTTGCTCACATATTATATATATATATATATATATATATATATATATATATATATATATATATATATATATATATATATATCACTAATTTTAGTTACTTAATTAATTCTTACTTACTTCAAAATAAGGTAACTATTTAATATAAATAATAATTATTTTAGGTAAAAGTAATTTAACTTTTAAACCAATCAATTAAATTATATTTAAACCATTACATAAATTATCATTGAAACATTACACAGTGAATTTTCTATTTTCATGAAACCCACAAGAAAAATATTAGAGGTACTACTTGCCATGACAATTTTATATAGTTTCTTAATATTGTAATGATAAAAGAGGTGGTATAATTTTTTTAGGCGTTTATGAAAATAGGTATTTTATTGTGATTATAAAATATTATATAAAAATAGCGTTTTAACCCAAATCAGTGAACTTGATGAGAAATAACAAATTCTAAGGTACTTCAAAAGATATATTAAATTTGCATTAGGACGTGTTTTAACCCAAATCATATTCAGAAGGATGTGGTCAAAAGTTATTAAAATTGCACTGAAAACGTGCTTTAACCTGACTCAATAAATAAAAAACTTTATGGAAAATGAATAGATTTTCACTTGAATGGTCAAATGAAAAAGACAAAAGTCATTATATTAACTCTAACTTAGGTTAGAAGGAGAATACCAAAAATCATGAAAAATGACTTTTCAAATTGTGCCACTATAAAAGAAACTTTATTCTACATTTTCCTATTAAAATAATATCTATAGATATGATTATAATTAAAATTTAAAAAGTTTGATGTTGTTATAAATTTCTTCTCTCTATAGTTTTTTTTTTAAATATTATCACCTAAACTTGATTTACTTATTTTAGTAAATAAAAAAACAATCATTTTATAAATATAAAAGAAATTGCATTACTATAACACATTGTCCAATAAAAGAAGGTGTGGATTGTTGGTCCACCCATATGTACTTGTAATCTATTTGCCTGAGAATATTTATGTTATTCTTTTTATTTTTTACATAACAAAGTTAGAAAAATAACATCTCTTCCACCAAATTGCATTAGAAGTTAGATAAGTTTATACTTTCTTTTCTTATAACCTTTACATTTTGTAGTTAATTAATTAACCATTGGCGGTGGGAATCATGTGAAGTTTGGTGGTGAAGGCATGCAAAATCTGACAAATTTCATTTCTTGAAATCATCGAAGACTTTCCCCACTTCAAGAAATCTTGTAAGTTACTGCCTTACGTTACGCATCTTTCTAAGTCTATCTTTTCTATTTCTTTTTTGAAAGATATTGCATTGGGTCACCATCAAAAAGTTTTTTCTTTCTGCACCGGATTTCTTCCTATATCTATGTGCTAATGTAAAAGATGAAAATGTCCTTTTGCTCCTTTATTTTATGCTCTTTATATATATATTATCTTTCACACATTCTTCATTTAAAAAAAGGTTAAAATATCACATTATATATAGAAACTCTTACATCCTCGAAAATAATTTTCATTTAATAGTGTTAATTTATTTTTAGATTTTAATTCGATTCTCTTTTATAATCTCTAGTGTATAATAAAGAAAAATAACGTATAATATATATCACTTAAATAAAATATTTTCCTATAATAGATAAAAAAATACTCAACATTATAAAACAACATAACTCATCCAAAATCCAGACCACTTCTAAATAATATAAAATCTATCGAGGGAGACTTTTTAGGATATCAGCTAATTATTTGTTGAGATTAATATATTTATCATTAATTACTTCTTTTATGGTCTATTTTGTTTATGCAAATATATTTTATTACTAATCACCTTTGTTTATATATAATCTTTAATAAAATTTTATTTTTTAATATATTTTATATAAGATAGTTAAAATCGACATTATAAATAAGATTGTAACGAGTTTATAAAATAGTAAATCATTCAATGTTATTTTTTATGAAATTATTGACAATTAACCCATAAATGTTATTTTTTTAATAATATATATTATTACAATTTTTATCAATGAAGAAAATAAATGAAAAAAATAAAAGAAACTATCTTAGAAATATTAAGTATTGTACATAATATTCTTAATTCTATTTAAAAATTATTTTGAATTTTAATTGCAATAATTTTAATTAGATGGTGATTTTATTTTAATTAAAATTAAAACTCATATTCAATTAACAAAGTCAGTGGTACAATAAAAGACTATTAATTCTAAGTTGATTTTAAAAAATTTTAATTACATTAATTTAAATATCACAACACATATAATAAAATAATGTTTTAATTGCATTAATTTTTAATTAAAATTAAATTTTGAATTGAATTCATTATTCCAAAATTGATGACTACTTTTTATTCTTTTATATACTATATGCATATAATTTAATTTAAATTACATACCGTATATAAAATGATACAATTCTACAATTTTATTATTAAAATATCAATTTTAAGTATTTTATATAATATGATTTCTATTGAATTTTAAACTTGTATTGACTAGTTAATCACTTTGTTGGATTATAAGTGAAAGAAATAGGTTGGACTGACCGTTAGTTTTATTTTTAATTTTATTTTTATATTATATATGTTAAATATTAAAATAAATTTACTATCATTAAGATTAAAAGGCTCATACATCAAAATATTGAATTTTTATGTTGTATTTTTTAGTAATTCAAATCTGAATTTTTCAATCGTGCAAAACTTTAGATTTATCAATCGAAGTTCAAAGTCATGTATCCATAGATATCAACATGTATGTGTCTAGATTGAGGATAAAGAAGAAGAACTTTACAAAAAAATTTCAACTCCGATAATAAAGTCTTACTTAAATCTCTTTGCCTCTACCCTTTCTATTAACTACACCAATAAAATAACTCATATTTTCTTATACATATAAAAATAATATAAAAATAATAAAAGAAACATGTAAATGAATTTACACAGTATTCCTAAAAAAACTTATATCTTCATTATCAATCCACCAATTCTCTTGATTAAGATTAATTAATCTATCTAACCTAATTTTGGTTGACTAACAAACGACTATTTGGTCGTTTTAGGGTTTAATTCACTACATGATCTCAGTTCATGGTTCATGAAAAATATCGTATAAACACAATATGGTCCACCACATAAATAAATTAATTGTTTACCCTCATTGTTAGCATAATAATATTACAAATACCATTTTTTTTAGCAGACACTTTCATGGGTTAGAGAAAGTTTATTTGCTTTATCGTAATACTGGATTAGATAGGAACAAGTAAGGGATAAGAAAATGCTGAGTGACCATTTATGCAATAATTTTTAATTAGTATTATCTTTCAAACAAGTAGAACTAATATAATAATTTCATTAGTTTTTATTGAGATGATTTGAATAGTTTGTTCAATTTTGTGTTGTAAATATGAGTAGTTTTTGTGGTTGTCTTTTGAGCATTCTTGTTGGCCAATTGCAAGCCTAGTTTTCCATTAATTTGCACGGGAAACACAATGTTTGCATCTTCCAAGAGCCACTTTTACATATACTCCAAACAGTCAAACATAAGAATAGTTAATTAATTTTTATGTTGATGAAGAAAGTTTATATTATTAATATTTAATTATATTAATTACATCTAAAAAATTCTATAAAATGTTTTTTAAATAAAAATATTCATTACAAATTAAATCCTTGTTAATTGACTGATATTTTTAGATGCTATGGCTTGTATCTAAACCTATATTTTTTTTATATAATAATATATGTATATATATTAATTTAAATATAATTTTCATAAGTGTACCCTTCTTATTATATGGTAGTAAAGTATAGACGTCGTCACATTGCGTTTGTATTTTTAAAAATTTTTAAAAATAAGTTGTTATAATTAATTATTACAATTAAAAGGTTACTAAAAGATATTCCTTATAATATATTTTAAATTTACTTTTCTATTTGTTTGAAATAAGAGATATCGAAAAAAAAATGATTGGGACGGTGACAGAAGAATAGGCGGTTATACGTCTTATATATAGGAAGAAAGAGTTATATTTAAAGTTATATTTAAAGAAATTCTTATTTGTATATTATCATATATTGATACTTGTAATAAAAAAAAAAAAGTGAGATACAGTGAATTCATTTATTTGTACAAAAAATTATGTTTATTTTAAAAAAAAATGTTAGTAAACACATTTTGAATGTAAAGTTTTGAAGAATATGAAAAATAAGAGTTTAAGTGATGGTATAACATGTCATGTTGTCATAAGATGAGAAAATTATAATTAGAAAATATGTTTATTCTAAATTAATTAAATGTCAAATATCATCTTTACTCTTAAATAGTTGCTTGAAGGAACCATCACGCCTACACTAGGGATAGTTTAGGCTTAAGATTTAAGAGATTTAAAAGTGATTAATTAAGTGTTGGTGGAATTTAAATAAAGGAGATTGTGCAAGAGAATCTAGACTGGTTTTGACTAATTAATGGATAATTATGTTATATGAGGGTCAAATGATAATTATTAAAATATTATGTCTTTCTTGATGTTGAATGATATCCAACTATTAAGATATTTTTATTTTATTTTTTTTCAAACAATGTATTATATTTTAATTATTATTCTGGTGAATTATTTTTTTACAAATTTATCAAGAAGGGCTTTGTATTTCTTTTATGTTTATTTGTATAGTTTGTTAAGTAAAGAATCTAACAGAATGTACAAAATAAGTCTTATTTTAAATTACTTCTACTTATTTAAGACTTATATAAATATAAATACTTATAGAAATTCAAAATAAAAACTTATCGTCTTTCAGATATTTTTATATTTGTATTTATTGATATATATAAAATAATTATTGTAATTTACAACATAAATATTATATTAATCATTCATAAGAATTCTTTTAAATATTATCATATAAAGGTGTAATATGAAGTACATAATTCATATGAATCATACATTTATTTATTTTCGATCACAATCTTTTTTATTTTATTTTAATTATAATAATTACATATAAATCTATCTATAATTTTATTATATTAACTTTTCAATTATATAAATTATATATGATTTGTCGTCTTCTAAAATATTTATATTAAGTTGAATACTAACATCTAATTGTCCATCACGGATTTATTTGTTAGATTAAAATAAACATAATATATGTCAAAGTAAAATTATGTGAATTCATATTTTTTTTTATTATTATTTTAAAACGTGAAAGTAAAATACTAAAGATTAATTGTAGAAAATATTTTTATTATCTTTAATAATGAACTTAATAATATAATTTATGGTAAAATTATAAATAAAAATTAATTATTATTTTCAATTTTATAAATAAATTACTTTATAATTAATCATTTTTCAATTTGAATTTATACTTATTCATATTAAAATTAAATTATAAATATTTTATGCAATCTAATTAATTTAATTTTTTCCTATCATATAAATTCAATGTATTAAAAGATTTTATTTATTTTCTTAAAAAACTTCCGTCAATTTTTTTCTTTCTTTTTTGAACTTTTAGATTGTTTTACCAACTTTGTTTCCCTTTTCACTTCCACTCAGAGCTTCTGCTATAAATAAGAACCCAGGAGGTATCATAATTCACAAAACAATCTTATAGTTAAAGGCCCTTAGAAGAAGGAAAAAGGAAGAAAAGAGAAGTAACAGTTACCTGTCACAATGAAACCTGTTCAGTGCCTTATTCTTTTGGTGTCTGTTTTCTTTGCTTCCGCAGTTGCAAGGAAGAACATTGCGACCGGAGGGTGGAGCCCCATCAAGAACATCAACGACCCTCATGTAACGGAGATAGCAAATTATGCCGTTACAGAGCATGATAAGCAATCGGTTCAGAAACTGAAGTTGGAGAAGGTGATAAAGGGTGAGACTCAGGTAGTTGCAGGGGTCAACTACCGCCTTGTCCTCGCCGCCACGGACGGTTATTCCTCGAAGAACTACGAAGCAATTGTGTTGGAGAAAGAGTGGCAGCATTTCAGGAGCCTCACTTCCTTTACCCCTTTCTTTGATTAGATGTTTCTAAGAGGGATGTTGAAGAACTCAAATTCTAAATAAAAGGCTAAATTTTGTAAATCTCATTTTTCAAATTGCAAGATTGACTCGCGTTGCTAAGATCATATTATAACTTTTTCATGATTTATCTTAACAACATTAGTGATTATCGTGTCTCACTAATGATGAATCAAGTATACGTACTTTGGTGATTTTTCAATCGATATAATATATGTATATATTACTTCAGTTTTAAAACTGAAATAGAATGTCATTCAAAATTGATATAAAATATATTTTATTTATTAATAAAAATATGTTTATTATAGATTAATTAAATGTTAAATATATTCTTTATTTCTAAATAGTTGCTTCAACAAACTATCGTACCTTAATATACTGGAAATAGCTTAGATTTAAGATCTAAAAGTGATTAATTAAGTGTTGGTAAAATTTAAATGAAAAAAATTGTCTAAAGAATCTATGTTAGTTTTGACTAATTAATCGATAATTATATTATATGAGGGTGAAATGATAACGTAAGTCGTGTTTGAAATTTCAATAATTTTTTTAAACTAATGCAAGTTGATTATATGCAATTCAGTAAAATTTAATGAAAGAAGGGTTAAAATTTATTTCCCATGATTTATGTTAAAACGTAATTAAAATAACTTATTTTGGTCATAATAATTTAATTAACTACAAAATTCAAAGATGTTTAAAGTTTACAGTTAATTATAATTAGTTATAAATACTGTAGTAATTAGAATAGTACCCAGCCGATGAAGGAAAAATTCACAAAAAAATAGAACCAGAGAGTAGGGCTTTATGATTCACATTAGAATTTTAAAGAAAAAATATTGCCTAGAAGTTTTCAGATATAATTCTTAAATTTTAATTGAACATATTGACAATAAATAGTTACAAATAAAAATGCCATTAGTAATTTATTAGCCCATTCAAAGCGAATTAAATAAGATCATTGTTATAACACAATTAAATTATTAATATTTTTGGTTATTCTTTTTGGGTACAGAATTGAATTATTGATGGATACATACTTAAATCTTATTTTTATAATAAGTATGTTAAAATTACATTTAAATATTTTTATTTAATTAAATTATAATTTTTCATACTAAATATTTACCCCTAAAGCCATTTTATAATTATAATTTTTCAACTGAAAAATTGTTCCACTCCGAAATAATTGTTATGATTTTTTTATTAAAAAAATCATGTCTTACTAGTTGTTAAATGATATCCAATTATTAAGATTTTTTTTTTCAAACATTGTATTAAATTTTAATTATTATTCTCATCAATTATTTTTTTTATACATTTATCAAAAGGGGTTTCATTTTTTTATGTTTATTTGTTGCTCTATGATTTAATCATCGTTCTATTTGTTTCAATTCTAATTTCTTCAAAACAATTTTATATTAGAGACACACATGCCATTTACACATAGCAAATTTACATTCTTTAAAATATATGCAGATTATAACTTTTTTCCTCTTGTTATATATTTTATCCCACTTACATGTTCATAGGTATTTAAATTTGAAAAATTAAGAAACAATGAACTTACCACAAAACTTTCTAAAGAAAAATTGCAATATTTTCAATAATTTAAAGGAAAAACACAGCTACGTCTTATAAGTTAAATTTCTGAAAAATTATAGAAAAACCTAAAATTTTAGGATTACCTCTAATTTGAATTTGTAGATTTACATAGATGAAATTAAACAAACGGACGATAGAGATGAAGAAGCATTATTCTTTATGTTGGTGTAATATTAAACTCTTCTCCGTCATTTTTCAATTTTTTTCTATTAATTCATTCAATATATAAAAGTATTTTACATAAATTTAAATTTATTTTAACGTTAAAACATATTTTTTGGGTACTTTAAATTTAATAAAATTTACACTCTTATATTTTATATTTATAGATAATTTATTTTAATTATATTTATTTGGATTTTAAATTATAATTTTCAATTAGTTGTAAATGAGATAATTATTTTAGAAATTACATAGTATAAAAGTATGAAAATAAAAAAAGTAAAACAAATTTGTTTGCCTTTAAAACTATTTTTCATTACATTATGTAAAACAAAAATACATAAAACATGTTGTGTAATATAAATTTGAAATTAGAACTAACGTACATTTCAGACATATTCCACTATGTTTGCCTCATTAGTAATAATAATAATAATATTATTATTATTATTATTATTATTATTTGTTAGATTAAAATAAACATAGTATATATCAAAGTAAAATCATTGAATCTATATTATTATTATTATTTTAAACGGTGAAAGTAAAATACTAAAAATTAATTATAGAAAATAATCTTATTATCTGCAATAATGAACTAAACAATATAATTTATGGTAAAATTATAAATAAAAATAATTATTATTTTCAATTTTATAAATTAATTACTTTATAATTAATCATTTTTTTCAATTTTAATTTATACTTATGCATATTAAAATTAAATTATAAATATTTTATAGTATCTAATTAATTTAATTTTTTCCTATTACATAAATTCAATGTATTAAAAGATTTTATTTATTTCCTTAAAAAATTCCAGTCAATTTTTTTCTTTCTTTTTTGAATTTTTGGATTATTTTACCAACTTTGTTTTACTCGAGGTTCTGCTATAAATAAGAACCCAGGAAGGCATCATAATTCACAACACAAGTGTTTACAAGTCAAAGACCCTTAGAAGAAGGAAAAAAAATAAAAAGAGAAGAGAAGTAACATTTACCCGTCACGATGAAACCTGTTCAGTGCCTTATTGTTCTGGTGTTTGTTTTCTTCGCTTCCGCAGTTGCAAGGAAGAACATTGCGACCGGAGGGTGGAGCCCCATCAAGAACATCAACGACCCTCATGTAACGGAGATAGCAAATTACGCCGTTACGGAGCATGATAAGCAATCGGGTCAAAAACTGAAGTTGGAGAAGGTGATAAAGGGTGAGACTCAGATAGTTTCAGGGGTCAACTACCGCCTTGTCATCGCCGCCACCGACGGTTCTTCCTCCAAGAACTACGAAGCAATTGTGTTGGAGAAAGAGTGGCAGCATTTCAGGAGCCTCACTTCCTTTACCCCTTTGTTAGAATAGATGTTTGTAAGAGGATGTTGAAGAACTCATATTCTACGTATTATTATATAGACCAATAAAATCTTGTGTTATGGTAAATTAAATGTTTGTAAGAGGGATGTTGAAGAACTCAAATTCTTAATAAAAAGGCTAAATTTTGCAAATCTCATTTTTCAAATTTGAAGAATGACTCGTGTAATTAAGATCATATTATAACTTTGTAATGATTTATCCTAAGATTAGTGATTATCATAGTGGACATTCTGAAAAGTGTGGGAATGTGTGTCTCACTAATGATACCTTTATCCCATTTTAAGGAAATGACGAAGTAGTCTTCCTTCAGACAGGATTGACTCTGCCTGATAAAGATGAAAACAAGATCAGATCTTTCGAGTAAGTGAAGGCGAAGGAAAATAATTTTAGAAAAAAAATGGACAAAATAATAATGTTTCACTTCTTTACCAATGAATAAGTCGTTAAATATTTGACTTGATTATTTGTTTCTTTATTAATTTTAACCCCCTTCTTTCTTTCACTATTTTCATCTTCATATATGAGAAATAAAGAACAACTTTCACAATATAATTTTGAATTAATTTTGTGATATAATTTTTAACTTAATTTTTCTATAAGACAATTTAATTATTATTCTTAATTTACAATTTTCTTATTAAATTAAATGGAATGTGGGATATCATCAATATCATCACAGCAATGTCTGCTTGTGTTTGTAAGAAGTTTTGTTATTTCTAGTCAATCAAGTACGGTAAGATTTGAGTAAATTTGAGAAGTAGTAAATATTAAATGATAAGATATATGTGAATTAATTTTTTTTAATTAATAAGATTACAAAATTATAAATTTATATTTGAATTAAAGATAAGTAAAAATAAAATATTATTAATTTGGTTTTTGATGATTGATAATTTTTTATGTATTTAGAAATTTGTACAAAATGTTAAATAATACAAATAGTCTTATTTAAATTTAATTTATAATGAAGTATTACCGAGTTGTTGAATATAATTGATAAATTTAACTTGTTAATTAAATTATAACATTAGAAATATTATTATGAGAAAAAATAAATTTTGATAGGTATGAAATTGTTGATTTTATAAAATTAAAAATAAATAAATAAGATTACACGAAAAAGTTTAATTATAATAAAATAATATATATTAATGATTATTACAAGTCATAGAACAATCATACCAACAAGCAAATATTATTGATGTCGCACTATTTGTGATTAATTCTGTTATTGAAACCATCAATTTGCACGCACATATTGATCTGCAAATTCTAAATATTAATGTGTATATCCATATATATATATATATATAAATGGTAAATAAATTAAATAAATATAATGCCTACATATTTATAATTATTTTATTAATCAAATTCTTAACTTATATAATATCCTAAAATAAAACTAATCTAAATAATATTTACTATAAAATTAAATAAATTATTTAATTATTACAAAATTAAAAAGATCATTTCGAATTGTTTTAGGGCATTTCTAAAAGGTATTTTTTAAATTTCTTTAAAAGTTTAATCTTTCATAGCATTAAATAATTTAATAATAGAAAAAATTCATTTTGACTATTACATCATCATCACTAGACTAAAAATTTGATTATTCCATTTCTATTTTTTTAAGTAAAATTCCATCTTCATTGTCCTTGTACTCAATGTATTCAATGTATATGATCATTTTGTCACATCTCCATCTTCTTCCTAGCATACTATTTTCAATATTAATTAAATAATATTTATTGCAAAACTAACCCAAATAATATTTATTACAAAATTCAATAAATTTCTTAACTATTACAAAATTAAATAGCAATTTTTCTTAACAGGTTAAAAATTTAAAATTTATTAAAATCTGATATAAGGAATTTATTCTAAAATAGTGAAAATGGTAAATAAATCCAGTAAATGAAAAAAAATACAAAACTTACATATTTATAATTAATTTATTAATTAAATAAATAATTGAATATTTATGTTTATTTAAAAATAAACATAATATTTATAAAATTTAATAAGATTTTAAAATATTTCTAAAAAAATAATAGAGCATTTCTAAAAGGTATTTTTTAAATTTCTTTAAAATTTTAATCTTTCATAGTATTAAATAATTTAATAAAAGCAAAATTTCACTTTGACTAAAACGTATATTACATCATCATCACTACATGGAAAAATCAGTAAGACGGATGAAGATTTGATTATTCCATTTCTATCTTTTTAAGTAAAATTCCATCTTCATTCTCGTCCTTGTATTGAATGTGTATGATCATTTTGTCACATCTCCATATTCTTCTTAGCATACTATTTTCAATATTAATTAAATAATATTTATTACAAAACTAACCCAAATAATATTTATTACAAAAAATTCAATAAATTTCTTAACTATTACAAAATTAAATAGCATTTTTTCTTAATTAAATAATATCTCAATGATTTTATAGAAACTTAACCATAAATCAATTTTGCAAAATATTGTTTTATAATAATATAATCTTTTAAAAATTAAATTAAATGCGGGTAATATAATATATATATTTTTTAAATTGTTATATTACCAAAGTGAGAAAGAAAACCTACACAACTTTATTGATATAAGCTCTTTTGTTTCTACAGATTTTATGTTGCTTCTACAGATTTTATTGATATATATATATATATATATATATCATTTTTAAAAGATCTCTTTGGAAAAAGATTTCACCTAGGTTAAAGGTAACTCAAATACATTACACTTTTTTATTTACGTCACCTATAATCTATTTTTTTTTCTTCAGAATTATTGGATGACGTCCACTTGTACACATAATTTTTCTTTCTTCTTTCGATTCAAGCTTTCACACTTTCCAATTTAGCCCCTTCAAACTTTTTTATCCAACTAATAAAAATCTTATTTCAGAAATTAAAAATGTCTTACACAACTATATAAATATAAAATACATGATAAATAATCAATTTTTGTATTTTTTAAAATAAAAACTTATTCATCGTCCCACTTAAAAGTTAAACAACTGATATTTGTAGAAGCAACATAAAATCTGTAGAAACAAAGAGCTTATATCAATAAAGCTGTGCAATTTTTCTTTCTCACTAGAAACTAAATAGAAATTTTAAAAAATATTTTATACATTAAATAAATTTATCTAACCTATATTTAATTTGTTATTTCTTTATCGGTACGAATGTAACAAATATAAGCCTTGTTATAAAATAAAATAAGTTAAAGACTTCAGACAATACTTTGGGTTATTCAATTCCTACTTTTGTTTTTAACACTGTCCATTGATGTGGATATGCAATTTATAGAATTTATAAATCAGAGTATTACTAATGGTTTCAACTTACTAGTAACATATTTAGAATAATTGGCGTGTATCAAACAAGCTTAAAAAATTGAGTTAACTCTTGTTTATGAAATATTTCAAACTAACTCTTATTTCATGTCGATTTGGGCTTTTATTTTTATGGGCCAAGCCCATACAGTATGATCCGATCCATAGCAACGATTCCGATCCTCTCGCTTGTGCTATAAATTAGAACCCCGAGGTATCATAATTTCACAACACAGTGTTGACAGGTTAAAGGCCCTTAGAAGTAGGAAAAAAGAAGAAGAGAGAAGAAACAGTTACGGGTCAGGATGAAGAAATCACTTCAGTGCCTTATTGTTCTGGTGTCTGTTTTCTTCGCTTCCGCGGTTGCAAGGAAGAACATTGCGATCGGAGGGTGGAGCCCCATCAAGAACATCAACGATCCTCACGTAACGGAGATAGCAAATTACGCCGTTACGGAACATGAGAAGCGATCCGGTGAGAAACTGAAGTTGGAGAAGGTGATAAAGGGTGAGACTCAGATAGTTGCAGGGGTCAACTATCGCCTTGTCCTGGCCACCACCGATGGTTCTTCCTCGAAGAACTATGAAGCACTTGTGTGGGAGAAAGCGTGGGAGCATTTCAGGAACCTCACTTCCTTTACCCCTGTTCATGCTTAATGCTCTCTTGTCTTGTAGTGTCTATCTGTCTTCTCCTTATTGTTATATAAACCAATAAAATTTTGTGTTATGGTAAATTGTATGTTTGTAAGAGGGATGTTGAAGAACTCAAATTCTAAATAAATGGCTAAATTTTACAAACCCTAAGCCCTAAATTCTAATCTCATTGTTCAAATTGCAATATTGACTGGTGTTACTAAGATCATATTATAACTTTGTAATGATTTGGTTTTTCTCTCTTGCGTGTAAACCTTTAGCCCATTTTGCAAGGAAATGATGAACTGGTCTTCCTTGAGACAGGATTGACTCTGCCAGTTCATGTTGTTGTCATATGGTCACACTTTTTTTAAACATTTTTTTTGTGGTTGGTGGCTGAAAACTGGAGAGTGAGGATAAAGATGAAAACAAGATCAGATTTTTCAAGATAATTTTGAATTAATTTTGTGATATAATTTTTATACAAGAAAATTAAATTATTTTTCTTAATTTACAATTTTTTTATTAATTTAAATCGAATTTTAAAATGGAGGGAAACAAGAATAAGAAAAATATAGTGAGTTTTGACTGAATTTGAATAGAAAGTTAGTAAATGATGATATAGATGTGAATTAATTTTAAACTTTTTTAATTAATAAAATTATAAGATTATAAATTTATACTTAAATTTTAAAATAATTAAACATAAAATATTATTAATTTAATTTTGATGATTGATAATTTTTTATATATTTAGAAATTTATACATATGTTAAATAATACAATTGGCCTTATTTAAATTTAATTTAGAATGAAATATTATTGAATTATTGGATATAATTGATAAATTTAACTTATTAATTAAATTATAACATTAAAAATATTATTATGAGAAAAAATAATTTTTGATAAAGAAGAAATTGTAAATTTGATAAAATTAAAAATAAGTAAAATAAGATTAGACGCAAAAGTTTAATTATAACAAAATAATATATATGAATAATTATCACAAGTCATTAACACAAGTAGCAAATATTTTGATGTTGCACTATTTGTGATTAATTCTATTGTTTGCACCACCAATTTGCTTGCACTTATTAGTCTACAAATTCCAGATATTGATGTAGAGATTATCAAATATAATATTATATCCTGTATGTAAATGGTAAATAAATCAAATATAATATTATATCCTGTATGTAAATGGTAAATAAATCAAATAAATAAATAAATACAACGCTTACATATTTATAATTATTTTATTAATCAAATTCCTAAAAATAAAACTAACATAGATAGTAATTATTACAAAATTAATAAATTCCTTAATTATTACGAATTTAAATAGCAACTTTTCTTAACATATTAAAAAATTAAAATTTATTAAAAATTGATGTAAGGAATTTATTCTAAATTAGTGAAAATGGTAAGTAAATAAAATAAATAAATAAATACTGTAACAACCTAGAAAATCTATCATCTGAGTAGAAGTGGTAAAAGTGGAATCAACATTTGATTATTATATTATTAAACTGGAAACACGTATTTATAAGAAAAGTTAGTAATCAAGTCTCATTCCCACTTGAGCCACTATCTCTCTAAAACCTCTGACCTCCCTCTTCTCTGACTTCTCTCTAAGACTTCGCGTCTGTCTTCCATCAGTTTCTCGAGCGGAGCCCACCATTGGACTCGTGGCGGAGAACAGAGCAAGTCTATCC
>Ga0209700_106494_pt1 | contig 17986 bp, 13 predicted proteins | sample SiratroredBW_FD_187528 | JGI IMG/M metagenome (GOLD analysis project Ga0209700, IMG submission 187528) | Root nodule microbial communities of legume samples collected from California, USA - Siratro red BW (SPAdes) (version 2) | ecosystem: Host-associated > Plants > Roots > Nodule | place: USA...
ATATCAAAATGAATCTAGTCAGTAATGAGACTAAAAACATTTTTCAAAGGTAAAAATCTATTTTTTATTATTAATTTATTTTTTAATTAAGTGGAGAACATGGGTTGTTATCTGAGTGGTTTAAAAATTATTATTTACAATATTTATTTATTTATTAATTAAAAAAAAACAGTACGTGGAATTAAGGGGTGAGAACATGGGTTGTTACTACCTATTGACTCATTCTTTTTATTATTTTTATTTATTTATTTTTTAAAACTTGCAAATCAAGTTTGGAAGCAGTTATTTGTTTTTATTATTATTTATTTTATATATATTTTTTTTAATATTCAGATTCTGTTGTTTTAATTTAGATATTTTTTTTATTTTCTTATTATTTTCTTCTTTTTTTTTATTAGTAATTATTTATTTTATTTTATTTTATTTTTTTAAATCACCACCTTTTCTTTTTTAGTTTTTTTTTATTTTGTAATGGAAAAATTCAAATTTTATTTATTTTTATATTATTATTATTTCAAGAAAACTTAAGCTAATAAATATATATTTATATTATTATTCATTTTTATCATTATATTTTAATTTAAAAGATTACCCGGACAAAATCGGTTGTTGACAAACGTGAACAAGGAAATGGAAACTGTGGAAGGTGGAGGCAAGGAGAAGCTACGGTAGAGCTTCTAAAAGAGTTCACGGATCAATGGATGAAGGAGGGAGTTTGAAGGAGGTTGGGCCAACCTTCAATGGTTCTTCAAGACTTTTTGGAGAAGATACTCAAAGGAGAAACTTGAGACAATAAGCTGAAATTTTGGCAGCACTTCATTATCAATATCATGCTTGAACTACATGAAGCCTATGCATCTATATATAGGAAATGAAGCTTCCCATGCAAGCCTCTCTAAAGTATCATATGACCCAAACTTCCTAGATGACCTAGCTTGCATCACATGCTAGGGTTAGGTTTACCTAGCATGTGGAGCAAGTCTCCAAACCCTAAGTTAGTCATCCTTGTTGTCCAATGAAGAAGTGCCATGTGGCATCTTTAGAAGAAAGCACTACCTAAGGACTATACCTAACCTAGGTGCTTTCTAACCCTAAAGCACCTAGGATTTATTTTCACAAAGAAAAAGTCTTCTAAAATATATTTACATTTTACAAATATCCACCAAGCTTAGAGTTGTCAGCATCTTGATGTGTGTTGGTGCCTCTATCTCCTCTTGACCTTCAATGTGTCTGCCCATGAATCTAGTGATTGGACCTTGCTTGGGCCTTCTTCCATCATCCCCTCCCTTTTAAAAGGGATTTGTCCTCATCCACAATGGTCTTATGGACAACATTATTGTCAACTTCCTCCAGGATCAAACACCCTCTTTTCAAAACAACCACGTAGTAAGATCAATGAAATAATTACAACATAAAAGAAGAGAAGAGTTTTTCCAAAGTTACCGTATTTTGTATCTATGACAAGACAGTCATGTTGAAGCCTAAAAATATTTTTATTTTCTTTTTTATATTTCCATCTTTCTTTCTTATGAAGTTGTCTAAACTTAAAATTTTTCTTATCCATTGTCAACACGTTTGCACAAGATTGATCTACTATAGACTATAAAGTCATATTCATAGAGAATTGGAAAAGAAAATAACTCAACAAAAATCGTCTTCCAAGGTCAATGTATGCTTAATCAAAAGTAGAAAAAAGGTACATAACCCTTGGAACACTGTTATTTTTATGTTTTTCATTTCATTTTTTTAGTTCGACTTGATCCTCTAAAACATGGGAAGGTGAAAGAGGATGAAGTACAAACTTCTTTTGATTATGGGTGAAAGTAATTCTATTGGTGAGACCGTCATGGATTGTTTTCTTGTCAATTCGCCATGGTCTTCCCAATAAAATATGACAAGCCTACATAGGTACTACATTATATAAAACATCATCAACATAGTTACCTACCGAGAGCTTGACTTTCACTTGTTTTTTAATAGTTATATCCCCCATCATTAATCCAATGCAATTTATAGGGTTTAGGGCGGGGAGTCACAGATAAGTTCAATTTGTCAACCATCCTAGCGCTATAACAATTGCAACATGACTCGCTGTTAATACTGAGAGAACATATGTTTTCAGAAATTTTGTAACGAGTATGGAAAATGTTCTCTCTTTGTCACTCGGGTTGTGGGGTAGGTTGATTGTTTAAGGTTCTATAATTCTCCCTCATGGGCATATACATCTTCCCTACTATCACAATCAATTTCCTCATTAGTGCTCTCTTCATCTTTCTTTTCCTCACTACTGTAAACATCTTGGGCGCTCATTAAATGGTCATCGTGGCAGGACACTATAATTTGACATGACCCCAACCCAAGAATTTGAAGCATTTAATGTCACTAATTCGGTTTGAAGTGGAATGCTCTCCTTTTTTCTTAAAACTCTCTTGGACTATAGCCTTAGAAGAGTTTTCTTTGGTTTTTCTTTTACAAACTCCCCCTCCCTTTCAAGATGTTGCTTGGGATGAGTTAGAATAAGAACTTCTGCTTGGTCCCTTTCTCAAAATTTGTTGTTCAACTTTAACATAAATCTGGACTAAATAATGAAAATCCCTATAAGGGAGAAGTTCCACTCTATTTCTTATCTCAAGACTCAAGCCACTCATGAATCTTTCCATAGTCACACTCTCATCCTCTTTGATCCCAACCCTCATCATATAAAGCTCCATTTTTTGTCTGTATTCTTCTATGCTCATGTTTTTCTTCTAAGCCTATGGAGTTTATCCATGAGTTCCTGATGATAGTAAGAGGGTATGTTTCATTATTTTTTGGTTGGATCATGGTGTAGACGCTTATCTCTTACTAGGGTTGACCATCAATGCATGGCATGGCCTTGGAAGCTAAGGGTAGCTAGAGGTACCTTCCTTTCCTCACTCACATGGTAGCACTCAAACAACTGTTCAACCTTCATTTCCCAATCTAAAAAGGTATCAACATCATCCACTGGTAGAAAAATGGCTTTCTATGATATGATATGATGTCAGTTAAAAAGGAACTGACGTAAACAAAAACGTGGTGGCATTTTGTCGATTCACACAAATCTGGCGTAATATACCATATTCTACGTCGGTTCGACAAATAATCGATGTATAAAAAGACTGGAAAAAAATAAAAATTTGAAATTTGAAAACTTTGTAATGACAGTGAAGATACTACGTTGGTTGGGAGATCCCAACCGACGTAGTATGTAACAATATTACATTGATTGGGAGTTCCCAACCAAGTAGTATCTCCCTCGTGGGCGCGAGAATGGATTTGGGGAAAATTGGGTAAAGTTTGGTCACGTATTACGCCGGTTGGAGCCCTCAACCGATGTAGTATCTCTCTCGTGGGCATGAGAATGAATTTGGGAAAAATTGGATAAAGTTTGGTCACATATTACGTCGGTTGAGAGCTCTCAACCAACGTAGTATCTCCCACGTGCGCGCGAGAGTGAATTTGGGGAAAATTGAGTAAAGTTGGTCACATATTATGTCGGTTGGGAGCTCCCAACCGATGTAATATGCCTTTTTGAGTTTAAATTAGGGTTAGATACTATGTCAGTTATTGAGTTGTAACTGATGTAATATCCCCTATTTTAACATTTCTACAACTGTTTTTCTCTTACACTTTGCCTCCTTCGTTTTCACTTTCAAGTGCTCTACTGGTTTTTCTCCTTCGCTTTGCCATTTATGTGCTCGAAGTTGCTTCACGTGCCTTCATTAACTTCATTCATTTCATTTCCTCCATTGCATTTACGTGGTGCCACTTTTTCTTCTCACTAGTTTTCATTTGCATGCTTGTGTTCACTGGTTTTGGTAGGCTTAATTTGGCGTGCGCAAGCTCCACAGTTGTCTCGATTGAGTTTAGTCACTTGATGCGTGAGCCTCTGCCACTGTGAATGCTTGGTTCGACATTCCTTGCCGCTTCTCTTTGCAAGAGGTTAGCAATTTTGTAAAATTCATTAAAAATAGTTAGAAATTTATTTTTGGCCCAAATTTTTTATCATCAACTTGATTTAGTGTATATTTGATGGTAAAGTTCTTACATTATATAGATTTATTATAGATTTAGGGTGTCAAAAATTTAGGGCAAAAACAATTCAAACAACCTTAACTTTTGATAGAGAGCTCGGATTTAGATGCTTCAAAAATGAAAGTTGTTCGAAATGACGTAACGAAGCTTGTGGGCAATCCCTGGAGGGGATTCAAAATCAATTTTTTTTCCAAAATTTTATCTTTTATGTTTTTAGTATTTTTCACATCATTTTTTTTTTCTATTTCACCTATCTATACGTGTTAAAAAATTATGGAAATTGTTGTGGTGTTTCCCTGTATGGATTGGAGATTTATCAAAGAATTCTAGAAAATTCTGGAATTTTTTTTAATTCAAAAAATAGAGATATTACGTCGATTGTGGGCTCCCAATTGACATAACAGGATAAATATTATGTCCGTTGAGAGTCGTAACCGACGTAGTATCTCCTCCTGAGCACTATTCGGACTGGTATTTTACGTCGGTGATTTATTTATCAATGATGTAGTATATGCACATACTATGTCAATTATAGAACTGACGTAAAAAGTCCAAGACTTTCTATATTGCCTACATCTACATCGGTTTTGAGACCGATGTAGAATGTCCTGCAAAATTGATGTAGAAAGCATTTTTTTTTACTAGTGATCCTTCCCATGAAAATGAGATAGGTCTACCCTAACTTCTTTGGGTTTTCTCTCTCTCCTATGGTCGGTATGAGGATGAGGCTGATAGTATTTTCCCACTCTCAAGCTATCTCTCTCTTGTTTTTCTTCCTCACTCTCAGAATGATAATTTCTTGAAGAAGTTGTTTTTGATTTGGACTTGTGATCCTTCTTCCTTAAGACCTTCAATTCCTCCTACATTATGGAAAATTGTACTTCAGTGTTTATTTTCAAAGAACGATTTTCATTCAAAAATTTTCTCAAGTTTGAAGTATTTTCACTGGACTCATTGCCACTGTGATGGAGAGAATGTCTAGACATCTTAAGTTTTGTGAAGTAGTGTTCTCAAGCTAAGACAAATGAGTTTAGCACAAGACAAGCTGGAGGAATGTAAACTAGATGGTTCCTAATGGTGAAGCTCTTTGGCACCAAGGCCCATAGAGAGACATTCACTGTCTATTGTGTTTAGGCTAATCCACTAATGAAAGTATCCTTGCAATTACAACCCAAATGAATACAACGAAAATTTTGCTGAAAATTTAAATTCATATACTATGCACTCCAAGTGTTTGTATAAATGTCACTCCGCTCTTCACTATATCACTTAATAGTTCAGCATCAAGGCTGCATTTCCCCTAGTGAATGCTTCTCCAAAGTGTCTTCAAATTACTCTTGAGAATTTAATTCAACTCAACTCCGAAATTTTCTCACCAATGTATTAATCCATCAAGAGGTTAAGAAATAGAAAGCAACAAAACACAAATTTGGAAAGTACAACTCAAAGAGATTATAAGATGATAAACTCAAAGATTTTGAATGGAAATGACAATCAAGAAAATAAGGTACAGAAACAGAGGCAAGGCACACAAAAGATTATCTAAAGAATGGCTCTAGAGTAGATGAAAAACATAAAACAAAATCTAGATTCTTCAATTCTGGCAACAGCTGGTGTATGATTTATGGTGACCAATATACTACGTCTTTTCACATGAAATTTATACCATTACTTCTCAACACCATAAGAAACGTCCACAGCAAATTTTAGGATAAATGGACCATTAATTTGCTCTAGATAAATTCAATACAAGCATTTGAGGTCCTGTGTCAGTTCTAAAATTATGCATTGATTCTCTAGCAATGGTGATTACAAACTTTATCACGGTCACCATACATTGAATTAAATCACCAAATTTTAACCACACACACCTAACATGTAAAGCTACGGTCACACCAATATTGAATTCTAAACGGTCACTGGATCAATTGCAGCAAATCAATTACAGAGGCAAAGTTACACTTTCTTCAAAATTTCGTAAACTACTAGCATTTGACTTTTACAAATTTATCATTCTTTTTGTACTTGGAATCTGAATGCACCTATTTATCACAATCTTTTTAACATCTTGATAAAGCCTCTCTAAAAAGTTATCTTAAAAATACTTAAAAATCTAGTACCAATAAATCTTCCAAAAGCAGTGAAATTGCAATCAAATAGCTTTTAAACAAAGAAAGAAACCTAAAGATTCCTATGAAATTGAGTGAAACTACAAGACATGTGGAATTATAGATTCTAAGGAAACTTACCAATGATCTACTAGCAAGTTGTAGGAACCCATGATTGAAAAGGAAAAAGCATGCAAACGTTCAGTTCTTAGACACAATTCATCAAACAAATAATGTTCAACATTTATTTTACACATAATTCCTTAAACACCTACTCTACTAGATTCAACCTAAGGAATTGTTGACAATGTGGATGTAAACAATACTTGACAAGATTCAATTGGATCATAAAAACAAAGCTTGCATAAAATTAAGATTCACCGAACAAAAATCAAAATAGACTCAAGAAACCAAAAAGCAACTCAATACATAGCAAGAACACCTAAAATTGTTGAATCTTGGACGGTTCAAAAACATTAGCATGAATTGAATAGTTTAAATTCTTTGAAACAACTTTTAATCGGTACAAAATTTCAAGAACATGTAAAAATAGCAGTGTACATGACAGAAACAATCAAAAAGATTGGCAAAGGATCAATAACTTATCTCTTGTAGCCTAAGCTTTGATACCACATGATAGAGGAGATGTCCACGGTGCAATCCTTCTTGCAAGCTCATGGAAGTTGTGGATCCTTGAAGAAAATTTTCATCGAGCAAGAGATGATCTAAAGAACCTCTTCTCAAAGTTGAAGCAAGTGATGAATGTGAATAAGGAAATGGAAATCGTGGAAGGTGGAGGCAAGGAGAAGCTATGGTAGAGCTTCTAAAAGAGTTCACAGATCCATGGATGAAGGAAGGAGTTTGAAGGAAGTTGGGCCAACCTTCAATGGTTCTTCAAGACTTCTTGGAAAAGATACTCAAAGGATAAAATTGAGGCAATGAGCTGAAATTTTGACAGTACTTCATTGCCAATATCAAGCTTGAATTACATAAAGCCTATACATCTATGTATAGGAAATGAAGTTTTCCATGCAAGTATCTCTAAAATAGTGTATGATCTAAGCTTCCTAGATGACCTAGCTTACATCGCACACTAGGGTTAGGGTTACCTAGCGTGTGGAGCAAGTCTCCAAATCCTAAGCTAGTCATCCTTGTCGTCTAATGAAGAAGTGCCACGTGGCATCTTTAGAAGGAAACGCTACCTAATTACTATCCCTAACCTTGGTGCTTTCTATTCCTAAAGCACCTAGGGTTTATTTTTACAAAGAAAAATTCTTCGGAAATGTTTTTGCAATTTTACAAATATCCACCAAATCTTAGAGTTTTCAACATCTTGATGTATGTTGGTTCCTGTGACTCCTCTTAAGCTTCAATGTGTATGCCCATGGATCTAGTGAATGGGCCTTCTTCCATCAATTATTCTCTTTGAAACCTGTCTTTTTATAGGCTTGCAAAAAGTAGTCGCTACATTTTTTTTTTCTGTCCATTGAGTAGCTTTGGACTTTCTTCGTTGTCTTCTTCTATTATTGTCTAACGAGCTCTTTCATTGAGAAACATTAAATGCATGACATAACATTAATTTCTCTTCTCCTCTTCAAGTAAATTCTTGGATAGTTGATAGTACTTTTCTTCTTCAGTAGCAGAACCTTTTACACTAAATAATTTTAACATACAAGATAGACAATTGACACTACAAAAAAAATCAAAATTACCGACAAAGCAAATCCCTCCAAAACACTTAAAATCAGTCGGTAAATCGGTTGTATGTAAATTTAGCGATGAATTTTTTAAAGATGTCAGTAATTACCAGACGGATAAATTCGTCGGTAAATTCGTCAATAAATTAGAAAATATTAGTTATATTATAGAAATTAACAAATATTAATTACAGACAAAGTTTAATCCATCAATAAATCTATCAGTAAATATGTCGGTAATTAGTGACAGATAGTATCTGTCGGTAATGATATTTTACCAACGAATAAAATTTTGTCGATAATGGTTTGTCAGTATTTTAACTTTTTCTTGTAGTGTGAGCCAAAGTTGAAAAATAGTTGTGTTAGAGTTGAAAAATAGTTGTGTTTAGGAGAGTTAGAGGTCATTGTAGCTTAAACTCACATCCCAAGAGGTATTTGAATGTTGTTGTTTGGCTAAGATCTTCTTGAGGCAGACATATAGGCACTTTCTATATCTTTAGACTCAAGCTTTGGAATATTCCTCATGTTTGTCTGCTTGAAATCTTGGTATGTGTTTTTCGTCTTATTGATCTTTTAATTAATATATCAGACAAAGTGAAACTCAACATAGCTCTCTATTGTCTGTTAGATGAAACACATGCACTAATGATCTAATCAGCACCTGTAAGACACAATTGCTTCATATTTTTTAAGCTCTTAGCTTGTTGTGTTTAAGCGTATAGTCAAAACTTTCAAGGTGTTGTATTTTTGCTCTAAGAAGAATTTACTTCCTTAAAGCCTCTATCTTCTCTTGTCCTTTTAGCCATGGATTTTTATGGCTGAATAGTTTCCATCATAATCTTGAGAAGAAAGTGTCCTTAAATATGAACAATTTTTGATGCAATAAACTTTTGAAGAATCTACAAAAATACAAATTTGACTACTATAAGAAATAAAAGTTAAAGTAATTAAAGAACAAAGATATCCATTGGAGATTGGAATGCTAAGAGAGTTAAATCTCTTATTTATCAATATGTTTGTAACTTTCCTCCAGAATCAAATATCAACCTATACTTAACAACAAACAAAAAAAATTGTTTAATGTTGCAAGTAAACCAAGAAAATTACTCTTTAAAGCAAAGCTAAAGTAGTCAAGCCCTTTATTGTTCATACAAAGTTTATCATATGAAGAACCAAGGGACATTATATTAAAAAATATATATTATTATTAGTTTTTTTCTATTTTGTAAATTTGTAAAGAAATATTAAATTAATTATTTAAGATAGAAGAGTTCAAAGTTGTGCAATTTCTCCTTAAAGATTTTGTCTTATCTATTTTACTAGAGGATTTTATAATTAACTTTTCCTCTTTTCTAGCTTTTCTAACAATTCATTCTTTTCTTTGTCAAACTTTTCATTTTCTCTTGGTCCTCTCTCACTTCTTGAGGTGTGAGAGGAGACACCATTATTTTCTCCCTTGGTGAGTGAAGCTTATTTTGTTGGAGAAGCCATCATGAATAGATTTAAGGTCATATTGTCATAACTTGTCAAGTAAGATATGGTTTGCTTCCATATGAACTATGTCAAGTAAAATTTCATCTTGATATTTATAAATGGAGATGTAAATTTATTGAGGTTTTAGATGGGGTGTACTAGTTAAGACTAAATTTTATACCAACCTTGAACTACAACAAGTAAAGCAAGTGCCACTATCCAAAATAAGAAAATAAACATTAAATAAACTTTACATCTTATATGGAATATATGTTCTCCCTTTGTGATTTTTCTAATTCATAAGATTGGTTTTCAAGAAGCCTTCTCACCACTAATAAATCTCCTTCACAAGAAAGAACCTCTTACTTGGAATATAGTTCATCTTCTTCACAAGGTAAAGAAAGAGTATCCTCTTGACTATAATAAATCTCTTGTGCTTTTAAAACCATTACCTTTTTATTGAGGCATTGATAAACATTATGCCTCTTGTCAAGACCCTTAAAGTAATGAATGTCTCTTATCCTACCTTCTTTGGAAGATTCTTTGTTTCTATGTTTTTCTTTTTCCCTTTCTCTTCCTTTTCTTTTTCTTTTTATTTTTCCCTATCCCTTGACTATTCACACCTAAATATGGATTAGGAAGGGTAACCCTCCCTCTTATAGTACTCTTTAGGGGGTAAAGTGTAAGATCCTTCCTATATGTAGACCTTACTTTAATTTGCTATTCTAACCTTATACAAAGTTAAACTAAATCATTAAGATCATTATAGAGCAATAGTTCATTTGGAATCTAGCAATTGTTATTCTCTCTTCTTCCCTAATTCTCATCATCATCATCATCATTAATAACTCTATTTGTTGGCTATACTCCTCTATTAACATATTTATTTGTTAGAGTCTTTGGAACTTGTCCACCAAATCCACATGATAATAAGAGGGTACAATCCTTCTTCTTAAAGCAGTTTTGAGCTCATTCCAATATTCAACTTGGGGCTCATTATTTATTTTCTTATCTCTCACTAGGGAAGTATACCAATACATAACATTACCTTGAAAGCATAATGTAGCCATGGTTTTCTTTCTCTATTATGCCCATAATTCTGATGATAACGAAAGAGTTTGTTGGTATCAACATTTCGAGGTGTGGGGATTTTCTTGAAACAGGGATCAACTCGACATTCAATGTTTCTTCTAATATCCTTCCCATGTCAGCATTCAGGGAGTGTAATGAGAGAACTTGGGGGTCCTTGGCTACCTTTGGTTTGGGAAATGTTGAGAGCTACCTTTCTCTTTTTCCTTTACTGTGTCAGAGTTGTTATCAGATCGCGCTTGATTATAGAATTCTCGTAATTCATCTAACTGCATGAACTTAGCCACTTTATACCTCAACTCCTCTAAGTTAAGAGCTAGCTTCTTACACAGGCTATCTGCAAATGGTCCCGGACCTAGTGTCATTACAAGATGATGAATTGAGCGTTGAATTTGCTTACTAATGTCTCAAAGTTGTCAATAGAGTAATATGGTAGATGGGTAAACCAGCTCAAAGTTGTCCCTTTAGGTGAGGTCGGGAACACTCAACTGAAAACTGCATCATCGTCAGTGTACAAGCTGATTTGAGTGACATAGATGTCAACATGCTCGTCAGGATCTGCGGTTCCATCATATCGGTCTATACTTAACCCCTTCCAATTACTTGGAAGCTCAACATTCATAATTTTATCTATGAAGGGATGTCTTATGTTGCCTCCCGTTTGGTGTGGGGTATGGGTGCATGTATGAGGCTTGGATCCCTCATGCTTAGTCTCGTTCACCACTGTGTCTTTAGTCTGGTCTCCACCTTTTGGGAGAGGCGAAGAAGGGCAGTCATATAGCCTCTCCCTCATTTCTTCATTGTCACCTCAGGGCATGGATCTCCTATTCATTTCTCTACTGCATCTCAGCCATCTCCTATTGTAAGGAATCAAGTATGACCATATGATCATTTGCCATTGTGAAGTCTTCTTGCCTTTGGTCTTGCACTCTGCTTTTGGTTGATACCATGGAAGTTTTTGTCGAATCATCCTCTCGGCCCCATGATGGACACCAATTGTTCTTACGGGACCTAGAGGCTATAACAGTTCTTCCTTGATACCAACTCCTTCCCAGTCTTAAGTTTCCGACAACTTATGCAAATGGGGGAAGATACCTGCAAAAGGCACTTCGCTGCCAAAGTCAATTCTTAGATATCATAGATTATAATTTACTGGATTAGAAAAACATACCTCTTTCTCTTATAGTCCTTTGTTATTTAAATTGATGGTTGTCTAACGTGTAATAGTTAACTTTTGTCTTTTTTCAACATGGAGATGTAAAGCATACGAAATATGCTTTATTTGGAAAAGGAAACATAAAACACAAAGAACACTACTCTATTGTCAGAGATAGCCTAGAATTCGAGATGTATAATAATGATACTGACCAATTAAAAACTGCTCAGATCTAATAACACGTCGACTTGATAACTTGCTAAGGCCAAATACTGCCTTGGCCAAACAATAAAATACTATTTGATAAAAAGTCAAAATAAGCCACACTATTTTGTTGAAAATCTGATACATAGTTTTTACAAGAGAAAGAGAAGAACTGACCCAGATAAGGAACTAATCTTAGAGAGGATAGTATGAGTACCAAAATCTAAGTGTTTCAGTTACAATGTCCTCGAAAGAAGAATTATCCCCAGTAATTTTAGAAAGAAAAATTAAGAATTCTAATCAAAATGAGCGCGTACTTTTATACTTACTAAATGATTTAACCTTTAACAAGTTGATAAAAAATATATATATTGTGAATGTGATGAGTTTTTTAAGCCGTGGCATTACTTTCCTGGTGTGAAATTGAAAGCTTTGAATGCTCTAATGTTTCTTTCACACGTCATTAGTGAAATCAATTAATCCGATTTTATAAATATTGTTCTACGTATCCCTTGGAGAACATTCGATACAACCGAAATGATTGCAAAATTGGCTCTCATGTGGCTCCAATTGTGTCTGTCTAAGTATTCACAAAACGACTGTGATGTTTGGGACCATGACATTAACAGGTAAGGTTGTATCCATCTTCTCGCCTCACATTACATGAAACTTAACACCTGTTTGGGGACCATCATAGCCCACATGCCAAAAACGTGTTTGTTATCCTGCATAAAGTATATTATATATTCACCAAAATTTATTTTCTACTATATTTGATTGATTTAAGAATTGGTTTATTTAAATTTAATTATCAGATAAAATATTTATTAATTTGCAAGTTGATAATTTAAAACTGAAAAGTGATTTTATGTGAACTAATTTAGAGAAAAAAAATATTCAATCATTATATTAATTAAGTTAGAGACTATTTTAAAAATTAAAAATTATTTAACTCTATTGTATTCTCTATTATTAATAAAAGCTTCTAATATAAATATAAACTATAATTTCGTGCGCGATTAATGGTCAGACAAAAATATTTATTTATTAATAAAAGAATTTAGTCTTTAATTAGATATTTGTTAAGATCTGAATAATCTAATCCCTAAGTAGTTTAGAAATCTAGATGGATCATGCTTTCTATAATTTTTATGATAATAAATACAATTAAGGATTCAAATAGTAGGTGTTACTACAAGAAAAATTAATTTTAGTAACATAAATATTTATTATTATAAACTAAAAATATATTATTATTAATATCTTGTGACAATAATTGAATTGTCACTAATACTTTTGTTATTTTTATACTTATGACAATAATTTTATATGTCACTAAAATTAAACTATATTGTGACAATAAAAGTTATCACTAGTAATTTTATGTAATAGTGACAATAATTAAATGTTACAAATATAAATAGTTATTATTATTATTAGTTTATTATAATTAATAGTTAGTATTATTATTATTATTATTAGTTATTTCAGAAATATAAATTATTATTTATTATTATTAGTTTATGATAATTAATAGTTTTTTATTGTGAAAAATTATATTATAATTATCTATTAATTGTTTCTAATTATTATTATTTTATCATTATTATTAAGAGTTATGATAGGTTGTAATAAATATCATATCATGATTAATAGATAAATCATATTTAAAAAATTTGTAATACATATTAATTAAATAAATAAACATAAAATATTCCTTACATCTAAAAATGCAATAAATAAAATATACAAGAACTTAAAACATAAATATATCAAATAAAACTTAATTTTATTATTTAAAAAAATGAATTAACTAAAATATTTTAGGATATCACAATCCCTTATACACAAAAAATAAATACAAGTTCACCGACTCACACAGAACAAACAAAAATGAAAATCATCACACAAGTTGAACCCCTACAAATATGGTCTAAAGTCTCTTGTGTGCCATTTCCAACACTTCAACTTCTTGGAAACTAGACACCGATATCAAAGAGAATGTCAAGATGAATATAAGCATCCCATAATCATATATCTTGCCTTCACTTTCGGAAAAAACCTTATGGATGATGTTATGGCAGCTGCAAAACAAAAAACAACCATCAAAACACTTCTAATATATATATATATATATATATATATATATATAATCAATTATGATTGATTGAAAATAGCTACCCCTAGAACCTATTTTGTTGGCTTTTTTTTTCTTTTCTTAAAGCATGATCGTCATTGTTGTTGTTTGCTTTATTTATTAAGTATATAACTCGTTTTCACCTTGCACAAAGACAAATGCACCAAGCAATTCTCCTGTTGCTCCAGAAAGGCTAGCGAAGTAATGAGCACCAGCTGCCAATGTTGCAATTGTCCTATTCAAACCCTTTCTTAGAGTGGCTCCTAAAAATGTGCATAAATTACAAATACAATAGTTAATTTAACTGTGGAATAAAAAAAAACCAAAAGGGTTTGTGTATATATCATGATCATTGATTAAACTATGAACAAATTAGCTTACTGACTGTGTACCTATGAAGCTGGACACAAGAATAATTATCTGCTTTCCCGCTTCGACACACGTCCGACACTGATACGCTGTAGGAGCGGCAACGACACCGCGTTGGACACCCTCCTCCCCGCCGGACACGGTCAACGACCTTAGACATGCATTCAAGACACGGTTAACCTTTATGGGACACTCAATTTTTACCAAAATCACAAAATCCACCCATAAATGGTAACAAAATATTTATAAAATGAAAAACAAATATATTCAAATCTGAAAATCGTATCGTATAAAATATTTTGATTCCTTAAATTACTCTGAAAATTGGTATAAATTTTAGAAAACACAATATAAACAAATCAAAAAACCAAAAAAGGAAAAACAAAAGAAGAAGAAGAGTCACCTAGCGAAGTTCTCTTGGTGGGAGACGATTGCTCGAGTGGAGGAAGCTTCGTCTGGGTAGTCGGACACTGTGGAAGACGAGCCGTATGTGGAAGACGGAAGGTGGAAGACGAGTTGTGAAAGAGTCTGGAAGGAGCTGAAAAGTTAGGAAGGAGAAAGGATAACTTTATTTTCAATGTTTTTTTATTATTTTTTTGTTTTTGAATTTTGAGTATAAATTAGTACCTGAGTGAAAATTATATTGACGCTAAAATTGATTATAAAAGCCTACTACAGAGATAAAATGCAATAAAGCACTAACAATTGTTAAATGGCATGTTATCTACCTTTGCTTTCATTTTACTTGGATTCCCTGGATAATTAAGTAACCAATTTGCATGTATTTTGTTTTTCGTTTTATTTTCAGTTTGCTTTTATTTTTCTCCACTCAGACCACGCACCTATTATTAATATCAAAATAAAATTGTTTTTTTAATTTATATTTGACCCAATTTATGATTTAATAAAAAAGTTTCTTTCATACTGAAATCTACCTACGAAATTATATTTTATGATTTATATATTGGTTATTAATAATTATATTATAAAATTTATTATATAATACCAGTTTTCTAATAATTATTATGTTTTATTTATATTTAAAATTTGAATTATATTTTTTTAGGAAATTAAGATGAATAATCAAGCTATGGAACAAAAAGATGAAACAAAACCTTTGTGGAGATATGTTTCAAAATTGAGAAAAACTTTTGAGAAAAACTTTTGGTGGAGGAAATAATGTGATCAAATGCAGTTTATGTGATTTTTCATTCAATGGATCTTACACTAGAGTGAGAGCTCATTTATTACAACCTAAGGGAGAAAGAGTTAGAAGTTGTCCAAAAGTAAGTTCGTCAAAACTTGTTGAGTTTAAAAAATTAGACAATGAAGCAACATTGAAAATAGAGATGTGAAAGAAAAGAAAGGTCCCTCTACCACCTGTATCTAACGAAGGAAATCAGACAAATAAGGATCTAAGGAGATTAAAAGGTCCTTTGGAGTCTTCTTTCAATATTCAAGCCAGAGATACTCTTGATTATGAAATTGGGAGGATGTTTTATGCTTCAGGTTTATCATTTTATTTAGCAAGAAGTCTTTATTATAGAAGTGCATTTTCTTATGCAGCTAATACATCTAATCTTAGTGGATATGTGCCACCATCATATAATAAATTGAGAGGTCTTTTACTTGCAAAAGAGCAAATTCATGTAGAAAACCTTTTGGAACCTATAAAAAATTCATGGAAACATAAAGGGGTTACAATTGTTAGTGACGGGTGGAGTGATCCCCAAAAAAGGCCACTTATAAATTTTATGATTGTCACTGATATTAGACCAATGTTTTTAAAGTCAATAAATGCATCTGATGAGATAAAAGACAAAGATTTTATTGCTAGACACATGAGAGATGTAGTTATGGAAGTTGGGCCAGATAATGTTGTACAAATTGTACCTGATAATGCAGTTGTATATAAGGTCGCAGGTATGCTTATAGAATTAGAATTTCCTTCAATTTATTGGACTCCTTGTGTAGTTCACACCTTGAATCTTGCATTGAAAAATATTTGTGCAGCAAAAAATACGGAAAAGAATAGTGTTGCTTATGATCAATGTTTTTGGATCTCACAAATTGCTGATGATGCTACATTTATTAAAAAAATTATTGTTGGGCATTCTATGAGAATATCAATGTTCAATAGGTTCAACTCATTAAAGTTGCTTTTTGTTGCTCAAACAAGATTTGTTTCAACTATAGTCATGCTAAAAAGGTTTAAAAGTTTGAAAAAAGGACTTCAAGAGATGGTTATTTGTGATGAGTGGTCCTCTTACAAAGAAGATGATGTCGCTAAGGCACAATCAGTGAAATAATATTTGTTGGATGATAATTGGTGGATGAAGGTTGATTACATACTTGCTTTTACTGCCCCTATTTATGATGTTCTTAGAAAAACAAATACAGATAAGGCTACTCTTCACTTAGTATATGAAATGTGGGATTCAATGATTGAAAAGGTGAGAAAGGTCATATTTGAACATGAAGGAAAGACAGAAGTTGAACATTCATCATTTTTCGAGGTAGTAAACTCAATATTAATTGATCGTTGGACTAAGAGTAGCACTTCTCTTCATTGTCTTGCTCATTCTTTAAATCCAAGGTAATGTTAAATTATTTTATGATTATTTTTGTTGTGTTTATCTTATTTATAACATTATAAATTTATAATATTATGTTAATTTATTTATTTTTATATTTATAATGTTGTAGATATTATAGTGATGAATGGTTAAGTGAAGATTCACAAAGAATTGCTCCACATCAGGATGGCAAACTTACTCATGAGAGGAACAAATGTTTTATGAGGTACTTTGATGATCCAGATGTAAGGAGACAAGTCAATATAGAATTTGTAAACTTTTCAAATGAAGGTGAAGAATTTCACGATGTTGACTCTTTAAGAGATAGAGGTAAAATGGATGCAAAAATATGGTGGACTGTTCATGGAGCTTGTGCACCAATACTTCAAAAAATAGCTCTTAAGCTACTTGGACAACCATGTTCTTCTTCTTGTTGTGAAAGGAATTGGAGTACCTACTCTTTTATACATTCTTTGAAAAGGAATAAGATAACACCTAAAAGGCAAAAGATCTAGTTTATGTCCTGTTAGCACCAGTGGACTGCTGCAGTGATTTGATGAATTCAACCAAGTGAAGATGCTCTAGATCATGTGATGAATGGATGAAGACCTCTTGAAGTTTGAAGAATTGAATCTAGGATCTAGAATGTGTTGTGGGAGTAAGTTTGAAGTTCAAATTGGTGAGGGTTATGATCTCAATCGAAGAAGGGCTCCTTAATAATTTTTCTAAACAAATAAAACATTTGAAAAATTGATAAAGGTAAAAACTGATTTTTAAATAACGGTTATAACTAACTGAGAAAAAAAATCTAGTCGACTAAACTGTGAATCAATCGACTGAAACCGTTATGACAGTTGGTCTATAAATACTTGGCGCGCGAATTTTTAAAATGAGATACAGAGTAAGAATTGTGAGAAGATTACTGAAAAGAGAGAAAAGCAAAAGCGATCTACGGTTTTTCATCAAGAAACGAATCAAGCTACATGTTTTACTCCAAGAACTGATTTCTTGAACAAAAGAAGAGGAGCCATCTGCTGACTGAGATCATTGCGCTACTGATTTGATATTCTGACTAAGCACTCTATCCCTATTCTCTTATATTCGTGTATTCTGCTATATAG
>Ga0209700_106495_pt1 | contig 17985 bp, 6 predicted proteins | sample SiratroredBW_FD_187528 | JGI IMG/M metagenome (GOLD analysis project Ga0209700, IMG submission 187528) | Root nodule microbial communities of legume samples collected from California, USA - Siratro red BW (SPAdes) (version 2) | ecosystem: Host-associated > Plants > Roots > Nodule | place: USA...
TACTACTAGTAGAGTCAGGATATCAATCGTTCACCCGATCCTTAGACAATGCACTTCCTAACTAACCCAGACACGGGTGTTTTCTTTCCTGAAAACACTATGCCTAGGCTTTGACAAACTTTATCAACACTCTTACCAATATCACATTACAATATAGATCTCTACTCATGCATTCATTCACTTTTAAATCTCAATCTCCACTTCAATCTCAACATTTAAAGAAATCACTAAACTATCAATATAATTAAACTTAAATTATCAATTAATTGGTTTTACTAAATACATATATTGCATTCCAAAAGAGCTAAACATTCAGAAACAAAAGGTCAAAAAAAAATATTTTTTTTTAAGCTTGGGCGAGACCAATTTCGCCCGGGCGAAAATACCCCTCGCCTGAGCGAAAAATTTATCGCTTGGGCGAAAGTAGTCCAAAGAGCAAGGTTTATTTTCGCCTGAGCGAAAATACTCTTGCCTGGGCGAGAATACCTCATTGCTTTGGCGAAAGATTTCTCGCCTAAGCGAAAGCACTCCACTCGCCTGGGCGAGTGTACCCTCGCTTGAGCGAACTACTTTCTCGCCTGGGCGAAAACAGTCCAGAGAGCATACTTGCTACTCAAAACTATTCTCGCCTGGGCGAGATGATGTCGCCTGGGCGAATTATGCAGAAAAATCAACAACATTCACTATATCAGAGTTACCATGAATGCCTCATATGACTAAATTGGGTGAAAATCAAGCCACATACACAATGAATGATCTATCCTAGCACAAATTATCTATTCAACATATCAACATATCATCAATTTTCACACAACTATCTCATACATGCAACATTCAATTCAACATTTCAGACCTGCAGGAAACTTTACCAGATACAAATTGTACAATTACTACAATCATTAACTTCTTTATTCAAAACTTAAATTTGTAAATCAAACAAGCACTAAGGTTAACTTCCCTTATCTTAATTGCTGTGAAAGTTCTCTCTAACACTCCCAAAAGCTTAAGATCCTCAGGAACTTGAATCTGCACCAAAGGACCTTTGATCAACGATCAGACCAACACACTAGGAAACTGAGCTCACAGAGGCACCGTCTGATGGCTCAGATGCCACATGCGAGCTCAGTAAGTAGAGGAAAAACAAAAACCTAAATCTGCTCTAAGGAAAAGGGGGCAGAAAACGAACTTACTCTATTGGAGATTCTGAACGGATAGACTTGCTCTGTTCTCCGCCACGAGTCCAATGGTGGGCTCCGCTCGAGAAACCGATGGAAGACAGACGCGAAGTCTTAGAGAGAAGTCAGAGAAGAGGGAGGTCAGAGGTTTTAGAGAGATAGTGGCTCAAGTGGGAATGAGACTTGATTACTAACATATAATAATCAAATGTTCATTTCACTTTTACCACTTCTACTCAGATGATAGATTTTCTAAGTTGTTACAGTTCAAGTTCTAGTTTAATTATTTGACCTTCTCATTCCTTTAAACATGACACATTGAGACTGAAAAAAAACTTATAGTCACGATTCTTTTATAAGATTGAAATGAGTAATTGCATCAAATATAATTTGATACTGGATAATATAATTTTGAAATTGAAAACTAAGCAAAGTTACATATTATTACAAGTTAAGAGATTCAAATCATCTTTAAGAAATCGAAAACCAACATTATAGGTAATTAAAAGTTTAAGCACTAAATTTGTAAAAGAAAAACATATATAATTAAAGGTTATTGTTTTTCAGCTGTATGAAATAAAGATACTACAATTACTCGGAGACGGTGTTAAAGCATTATTCAATAATCTTTAATTAAAATTCTATTCTCTACAATCACAGATTTTTCTTTCACGTGGAAAATGTGTAAAAAAATTTAATCTTAATACAAATTTATTTGAAAACCTATTTGAATACATATTAAAATCAATATAATGTATTTCTGTATATCTATTTATTATTATTATTATTATCACATTTTATTTAATTAAAGACAATAGTAAACAGTCTTCACTCTCGTAATATTTGTAAGTGGTAAAATCCATTAAATTCTCTTTTATGCGGATATGAATCTCCCCTAATATTCCTCTATTTTTATACAATAGCCCTTTAATTATTTAAACAAAAAAAAACCTTTAAGTCTTTTATCTTTAATGTATTTTGAATGAATTATTTACTATATTTCCTGATTTTTTTTCTAAATAATTTCCAACAGATGTTAAAAATGAGAATAAGGGTATAATTGAAAAGTAAAATTATATTATATCAGAATTTGAAAACAACATGAAACGACAAATTTCCCTAAGATAAGGAGTATTATATAATAACATAGGGAGGAGTATACTGTGAAATAACTTATAGTATAAATTTAGTTGAGCATAAAATGTGTGCGGAAGTATATAAGAAAATTAGAGTGTATAAAATTTGTAACATGAGAAACAATATTGAATGTGTATAATATAATGTCCATGCTCATTAATTGCCCTGCTTCCCTTCTGTTATGGTAGGGTCCTCTCCCATGACCACAATAGTCAATTTACGACAACAAAGTTTTCAAACAAATTATTACACCACCTACTTTTACTTTTTTTTTTCTTTTTTAATAAATATGCCACTTATATTAAAACTTTTTCCTTACTAACCTAGAAAATATGCATTTTTGCTTAATCAATGCATCTCTAACAGATGCTTACAACATATCTCTTTATTCTCTGCGGATAATCCCTATGCTCCCATTTTTATAATCTGAAACTACAGTGTAAATAGTAGGTAAGTTTAATATGAATTTTTTTTGGTAAGTCAATAATTTGTATAATATAACTTCATCCATTATAGATGGGGTGGTTAAGGGACTGGATTCATTAAAATTTATGCTTTATTTCCTAATTTATTTTACTCACTTTGAATTATTAAATGTTCTTCAAATAATTTAATTTGTAGTTTGAATTTAAATAAAACAACTCATAAAGATGTTTAATATGCATTCAGTTGGGATTTAAATAAACAAAGATGTTATAAAAATAATTAAAGAGACACACATTTTAAATTTAAATAAAGAAAACATCATAAAATGTTTGAGATGTGTTTAATTTGAATTCAAATACACAAAATATTAAAATATATTTGGATATTTAAATATTGGGTTGCATTTTAATCTACCATCAATCCGATTCAAATGTATATAACTCATGAATTATGTAATTCAAATTCTGTTGAACTCGTCATGTTTTACTCTCTCTTTTTTTTTTTTTCTCATAAACTCATAATTGATTCAAAGCCTTTATTTTGGGAAGGTGTTTGATCTGTAAGATTGAGTTACGAATCTTTGCATTATGAGATTATATATCCTTATAAATCGGTTTTATTTATATGACCAGATATGGTTTGACATGTCTTGAACTAATCTGAATTTTAAATTCTGTATAAATATTTTTTCTTCTATGTATAAATCTTAAAGGAGACGGAGAAGAATAACCTTCTGTGAATGCTCTAACTTAAAATTTGTTGAAAACAACCTCACACAATAACAAAATACCTAAAATAACAAGTATTCCTAAAAGTAAAAAAATGTTAAATTGCAATATTTATTTTAATTAAAGAATATAAAAAGGCATATGTTGGGAGTTGGGTTTATAAAAGGTGATTTGTTAAACTGAGTCTGTCTCCACATTTGGCGATTCTGAGAGCAAGAAATTGATCCACATCATACATTCCCAAATCACTTCAATAATTTATGTTCTACGCCAAGGGAATGCTTCTGCACATTGGGGCCATTCTAACTGCATTCCACTTTCCTTCTACTTTCCCTTTCTTTTCTGCTATACGTGGCATTTCGCTTAAGCACCACACTGCAAACTTAACAAATATTTACTTATATCTTTTTTTTTATATTTTATACCCTTACTTATTTTTTATTTAATGTTTTGAAATTATTTTCATGGATTATCTTTATTTATTTATTATATAGTTTTTATTTATTTGATAAATAAAAAATTAGTAATTAGCAATTAGTGATTCCCAGCCTGAAAACCAAAGCCACATCATGTTCATGCCGTAACCTCCCTCTCTCGAAGCGCATGATTGAAGACCCACCCTCCCTCCATGACGTGGCGCAATTTCATTGGCCCATTTCCCTTCGTCGGGATTCATCCCAACACACCAATAAACAATACCAGTCACTCTCGCTCAGTTTTTCTCTCTCTTTCTTTCTTTCTCTCTGTCTCTCTCTCCATCTGTGTTTTTCGCTTTGCACAATTTCCCCAATTTCTCCACTACCCTATCTCTTCTGCTCCTGAAACTCCCACATTCGCACCCAGCAATGCACGATCTTCCGTACGAATGCAATTTTGATATTTGATTTCCAACTTTGCCCTTTTCACCGCTCAATTCGAAATGCTAGAGGCAATGGAAAGCTCAGTCAATGGTGCCTTCTCCCATTTGCAGAGCTGCGGAGACAGCAGCGAAGAGGAGTTATCGGTGCTGCCACGTCACACCAAAGTCGTCGTAACCGGAAATAACCGTACCAAATCGGTCCTCGTTGGTCTCCAAGGTGTTGTTAAGAAAGCCGTTGGTCTAGGAGGATGGCATTGGCTGGTAATTTTCTCTTTCCCATCCAAACCACACTGCCGATTTTGAATTTCTTTATTCTAATTTTGGTTTGTTTGCATTGTTGTGAAACCGCGTATTTCTTCAAACCCATGACCTATGTCGGTCAATTTTGGTAGTTTCTGTTTTATTATTTCGTCACGCGGCTAATTCTGCTCAAATTTAATTACTCTGAGGTCTATGTTGCTTGAAGGAGTCTACTTACTGCGTGATTGTTATCTGAATCATTCACTCAGCTATTTTAATTCAAAATTTCAAATGCTGGGTTCTTCATGTCGCAACTTGATTAGGTTTTATTCGTTTGTATATGATTTGAGCGTAATTCCGTATTACTACTTCTGGGTATCCCTTGCATGTCTTTCTTTATTGCTGGATCTGCTGTTTTATGAAGTTCTCTATGAGCATCAGTAGTTAATTGGGTATTTTGCTTGCTCTTTTTTGTTGAGGGAAGTAAATTAACTGATCCTTGCTCTGGTTCTGGTGTTGCTAATTCTATGTCTTAACTCATAATCATGCTTGGATTAAGCTTATGCTATTGATAAGATAGTTGAATCTAAACTCCGATCAGAATCAGAGCTATTCTTTGAAGGTTTAATCATATAATTATTTTTATTTGTTTCTTCCCCCAATTTCGCCTCTCTGTTTTTTTTTTTTTTTTTTTTTTTTTTTTTTGCTTGTGTTTACAACGACTGATTATATAATTTATATGATCAATTTGCATTGAAATCAAACTACTCTCTCGAGGTTTTCTTGGCGGAGACTTGCATTGACTATAGCTTTTTAAGTTTGGATTGTTTGAAACTAGGCTGGGGTTGGAGATGACAATTGACAGGATCTGGACAACTACTGTTGAAAACCCAATCCTCGAACTTACTGGACTAAAAACTTTAATCTCTATTTTCCTATATTGTAATATCCAGACCTAATATCCATGCAATAAATGAATTAAAAGAAACTTCAACTAAAAAAATTTCTATAACTAAATTGATAATTCCTAATTCATTCAAACAGTCCTAACTTATCCAGACATCAGTCGGAATAACCACATTTTAGAAGCATAACTTTAAAGTACCCAACATAAATCGAGCAATAAACTTCTATAATAATTTTTTTAAAACTTTGACATGTGTTCTGTCACTCTCCAAAACATACAAATAAATGATTACTTTCTTACTCTTTATTAGGTATATAGAAGAAACATTAATCTTAATCATCGGCTTAATGGACACAATCAATATTTTTCCCCATTAGAGTGACGTGTATATCCTTGTCCGGCAACCGTTTGCTTGTAAGCCTAGCTCTCTCACTTACATGAATAAATAATCTTATAAAAATTATTTATTTTTATTTGTCTTCATGCGTATCTAATTTTGTTATAAGCACTATCTTTTTTAGATTCTTTCTAATTCGTTTTTATAAGTTTAAATTACTCATTTTTAAGTTTATTTAAGGGATTTTGTTCATGCATTATATGATATACTTGTTTTTTTATATTTATAAAAAATTAAGAATATAGCTTTAATTTTAATATTCAATGTCTAAACATATTATCTTTAAGACCATATTTTTAGCATAGTTATAATGATTTCATTATTTGAATTGTGAATATTTATTTGCGCTGTGAAAAAATATTATTCACAAAAACTTAATAAATTAAAAAAATTAAATTGAATCAAATTAAATTTTTCAAAATAGTTACTTAAAAGTCACATGAAGGGAGGCTTATAGCAGAGTTAAAATATTTTATACTACTAAGTTTGTGCATGATCATTAAACTCTTGAAATTATATATATATATATATATATATATATATATATATATATATATATATATATATATATATATATATATATATTTATAGATGGCTATGTGTGTGCGCACCCGTGATTGATAATTTTTAAGTAATTAAATGGGTGCGATTATAAAGTGAGATGAGTCCTATAAGACCCATACTCGCACCGATTCTTGCTGAATTTTTGAGTAAATCCTCTCTATTGCAGATATTTTGCAGTTCCTATAAGGTCCAGATAGAATTTTGATCCTTAGTTGGCATTTCCTGTTAGACGATTATCTTGTATTGTTCTTAACTGGCACAAATAAATGCAGGTTCTTACAAATGGTATTGAAGTGAAACTACAGAGGAATGCTCTTAGCGTGATTGAAGCACCTACGGGTAATGAGGAAGATGATGACCTTGAATTTGAAAATATGCAGTGGAATGGATCTGATATGGGTGAGTACTTTACAGTTTTTAATTGTCTTGCCTGCTGACAGGTACTGGTATTGTGAACTCAGTACTGAGACTTCTGTGCTGACTGGTATTGTGTGTGCACCCGACACTGAAAGTAGACACATATTGGAATGCTGTGATATTTTTTATTAATTAATTTTGTTTTGGCTTCCATAAGTTTCCAAAGTGGGAATAGGTTGGTAACATTGGATCCATTCTCTTCTCATTTTGCTGTTATCATCTCGGAAGTTCTAGTGCTCTACTTTAATCTCTTATGACCCCACTACTTTTTAATTTTTTTTTTTTTTATGTTGTGAGCTTTGTTTGATTTCTCAGCATCCGACGACACACAAAAGTCCCACAAATCGAGACACAGAATGCATAGAACATTGGGATCATCTCATCACAAGACCATGAGTAGGTCCTTCTCTGGCGATTCACACTCAAAGGGGTCCGTTTCTATGTCTCACGGGTCCACGGTATATAAACTTTATTTTTTTCGTAATGTCTTTTTCTTCCCACTGTCATAGTAAATTATTTATTTCTTAGTTAGTATTCTATTTATTAACATTATATTGAAATCTTTCTACAGAAGGTGGACTTGAGCAAACTTGAAATGGCTGCATTGTGGAGATATTGGCGACATTTTAATCTTGTAATTCTTTTTACCTATCCGCTTTGTTACTATGTTCCACAGAATATGATTTTAGCTGCGCTTATCTGTCCCCGTTGCACTTACGTCTTGATATGGATCTGTAGGTGGATGCGGTCCCAAACCCATCAAAAGAGCAGCTAGTAGACATCGTTCAGAGGCATTTCATGTCGCAGGTATCTCAAAATTACTGATTGCATATTCGTTTGTCTTTGATAGTAATTGTCCAAGTATTCTATGCTTCATAAATTAAGATTTTAAACGGTGAGTTTCATGCCTGATTACAATCTCTCCGAGATCAGGCTAATCTCTTTTATTAAATGATAAAAAAATTATTCTTTATAATCTTTGAGGAACAAAATTGGTATGAAAGGAATATTCTTGTTATGAATAAGCAGTTAATTATTATACCCTATTCTTTAATTATACAGTTTTTTGAGTAAGGTAAACCTCATATGTTATATCTCGTAAATAATTATTTTATCATTATATCTGTAAAAAAATACATCCCACGTGGGAAAAAAATAGTAGTTTGTAATATTTCACCAAAATGTAGTTCCTAGCTAGTGATGAATGTGACTGGTGCAAGCTTGTCATTAAATTATACTAAACGAAAGAAGCATTGCCTTTAGACGTATGTTGATCCGCATTTCAGCTGAAGTGTTTTCGTAAGTTTGATGAAGAACCAGAATTTAGCTGGTAGTCTAAACTTGTGTTTCTTTTTCTTTGTTGTGAAGCAAATTGATGAGTTGCAGGTGATTGTGGGATTTGTTCAGGCTGCAAAGAGGCTGAAGACTGTTTGCAAATGAGATGCAATTATGCTAGAAATGATGCTTGATAAGTTAAATTGTCTATGCTAACAAAGATAATGTATGTAATATCCACTTCCCTTCGTATTATGTAACATATTTATCGGTAATTTTTAATATTCTGATATAGTAGTAGGTTAGTAGTTTGAGGTTATAGAGGTTCTTACTCTTTTGTAGCCACCCAGTTGTGTAGATATGTATGACATTGCAACTGGAACGTAGGGAAGTCTCAACGGCTTTCTTTTCAACTTGATTCAATGTATTGCTGACCTGGGAAGTGGTTTTCAGACACCTTAATGTATATATTCTTTTCGTTTCTCAACTTTCTTTTATTCCTCTTACATATGAGTTCTCGTGCTGTCCTGTGGAGTACTTGATCGCTGCCACCCATCTTAAAGATACTGTACAAAGAGTGTTCGTGCCAACGTGCATTCAGCAGAAGTTAGACTCGGTCTTCCATTCTTTTACTGAAAGTTTTACTTCGCAATGGATGCTGTTTAACAGAATTTATTTGTAGAAAACTAGAAAAAATTTGCATTTGTGATGTCTATTTTTGCGAATTAACTTGTGTATTTAGCGTGCAAATTTGAAGCCAATAATAAAGGGGCTTTTGCGTTAATCGTGATTTTAAAAGTATATCCGTGAAAATCCACACACGCATAAAATGGATTTTGAATGTAGTATTTGTATATTTTGCTTACCCTTTGTGTTTATGTTTGAATAAAATATGGATAGCCATTGAGAACTTACGAAAATGTCAAGGGTAGATCCATTAACAAAACTTTAGAAAATGAAAAGAGAATGGAATTGGAAGCTTTTAGGTAGTGTTGACCGATAAAAAAAGGAATTGTATTTTTTAGTATGAGAACGACTGATATTAGGTTGTTCAATGAACTGAATGAAATTGATATGGGATTCAATGATGTAAAAGAAAAGTTTGTTTTATTCAAAATAAATATAATTGAATTCTTAGTTTAGTTTGTAAAAAGTAAATTTCAGCTTTCTTTCTTTCTAAGTTGATTATTATTTGTGAAATTGCAAAATATACTTTAAAATAATCTAACTATGGGTAACAATTCAAAAAATTAAGATTACTCAACTAATTCAAAAGCAATCAAAATAATCCAACTTGGTTTAGTTTACTTGGTATTATGTAATTCATTTAAATTGTTATACAGTTTCATTGTTCATTTGAATCTATACATTTTGTCAACCCTAAATGCTACAATTTCTATATGATTTAGTTGTGTTCAATGTGTAGTATAATTAATAGATATTAAGAATGATAAATCAACTGTTTTATAATACTTTTTTATTATTAATTGTTTATTATAATTTATTATTTTTTTTCTTATTTTGCTAAGAAATTAATTATAGAAAATAATTTAGTTTTTGTGGGAAAATATTTTTAAACAAAGAAATTTAAAATAAAATTAAATTCTTTGAAATTTATAAAAAAATATTGGTTAATTTTTCTTGTCTTTTTTTTTTCCCCTCTCGTCTGGCCATCTTTCATTTTTTTTTTATGCTGATATTTTGATACTGCATATAATGAAATACAATCATTTGATACATACATAAATTATTATTTTATTATTATATAATATTTTATTAAGTAAAGCGAGTGAAATAAATGTAATTTAGGTGATGTGAAATTTTTCTAGTGTTTTTCTCTTGGGATTATGTTTAGATTGATCACAGGTTGATATAATTTTTAACACAAACCAATTGAAATTTTTAGATTAAACGGAATTGAGTAGTCATTTATTCTTTAACACCCTACTATAATTGGCTTCATCGTCAGATTGAATAATTAAAAATTTTAATAATTGTACATCTATAACTCTTAACAGGAAAATTTTCAAGTTTGATAAATTTAAATATAAACAATAATTCCTAAAATACCCCAATATCAAAACAATAATGGTAAATCCATTTAACAACTTTCTTAAAAAGAATCTATTTTAAAAGTCATCGAATGCCATTCAAAGAGATTATGTAAATAATAATATTGATTGTGCATGTATGAATATTTAATCGCAATACTCATATATGAACTATGAAATTGTTTTCTTATTATATTTTTATTATATTTATAAAGTTAATAAAGAGGATACATGCTAGTAATTTTTTATACACTTCCTTACGATTTTATCTTTAAAATCATGATAGTTGTTTTTATTTATTAAAATAAATAATAAATAACAATATATTTTGATGCACTAAATGAAGTTAAATCAACCCACAAAAGTATAATTAGTGTGTTTGTGTTGAGTGGACTTAATAATTAATTACAATGCGCCTACACCCTTTACTTTCTCTCTTGTGTTCAGATCTCCTTTAAATACCTACATAAAAAAATATTAATATTTATTTTTAAACTCAGTAAGTATTGATTTATTTAATGTAATATTAAAACTTTTATTTTTAAAAATATTGAATAAATAAATATAACATACGGTAATATGTAAATTGTCACATTTAAGTCAAAAAATGGGAAAAAAAATTAAATTGACTTCTTCAATTCAAAATTTTAAAATTCTTATTTCAAACCTGGTGTACTGTTTCATAATAGATAACAAATATAAATTCAAGGCATGTAGAGATAGAATTCATAAAAAAAAAAGGTAAAAAATAAAAAGAAATTGAGGTAGGTAAGAAATTGAGTAAGAAAGGGAAATGTGATAGTGGCAGTGGGGCCAGAGAGCGGCGAAGCACTGAACAGAGCTTTTGAGAAAATTCAATATCTGCTTTCACTTAACACCAAACATATCAGACACGCCAATAAAGTTTGTTGGTCGGTTGGTGCTTTCTTTGACATTCATTATCACACCTTATTAATAATTAAATCCATTCTTCAAAACTCTCCAAAATCCACACTCTGCATTTTTAACTAACTCATCTTAACTTTCATCACCACACAAACTCACTTCTTTGACCCTTTCCTCCTATAAGTACCATTTGTCTCTATTATTCATTATAAGTCCATTCTACAACACTTTTTTTTAGGAGTAGTCTTAGTAACAAACAATTGAAGAAGAAAAAAGCAATATGAGTAACTTTCAAGTATGGATTGTGTTTCTCTTGGCTCTGTCACTCTCCAATTCATGTGCTCTTGTCCACTCTTACCTCACTCCAATATCTGCCTCCCACGACCCAGACTGCTACCACCACACCCCTCCAATGCATAGGCATCGTAAAACTCCACCACCGCCACTGTGGTTGTCGCCGCCGCCACCGGCCGCCTTTTATTTCTTTTCTCCGCCACCTCCCAGCCCTCCTTACAGGCCTGTGGGGCAGCACCCAAAACACATGGCCCCACCAAGAATTCGGGTACTTTGATTTGGTATCACATACCCATTGGGTTCTTCTTCGAGCCCAGATGGAAAAAAATGGTTCTTGTTGTACTCTCGTCTCCTTTGTCTTCTTCTACTGTTCTTGTTCTTGAAGAACATGTAACCTTTGGTGTTGTTATTGTGGAAGTGGCTGAACGTGTTCATGTGTGGTGAAAATGTTTGCCATCTTAGATTTTCACTCTTTTGGTTGTAGTCTTTTGTTTTATTTTTTTTTTCTAAATTTCTCTTGTTTTTTTTTTTTAATTCTAACATGTTAGCCAAGTTATGAACTCAACAAAAGTATCATCTTAAAAAATTATGACACATGAAAAATATTTATGATAACATGAATTAAGAAGTCATAACTTTTGTTTTAATTTTAAAAAGTACATGTTTAGAAGCTTTATTGAAAGGAATATTACAAATATGGCCAAATAGTTGACTTTTATGGACCACATGACTTGTTTTTCTTACTAGGAAAGTAATAAATTTGAGAGATGATGTGTTGCAAAACATAGTATTGACATATTTTGACCCTGTTTCACAAGCTTTTTTTAGGAGGATCCAACAATCTATTAAAAACATTAATTAATATATTAAAAGTTTAAAAGATATTGAAATATGTGATAATAAAATAAACATAACTATATCTTACCAACTATTTATTTCCATGAAAACAGATATTAAAGAAATAGAGGTGGGAATATTAGGAAGGTGAATATAACTCTTCCAAAATTATTAATAAAAAATAATATTTTTTTTGCTAAAAATAATAAAACGTAAAAATGTTTAACTTTTATCATTGAATCTATTTTTTTTTTTTTGGAGTAAAATGTACGCCATTCATTTTATTTTATCCCTCCTATTTTCATTTTTCTGTTTCTGTTATCATCAAAAGAAAAAATAACAAATACTAAATACGGAAGGAAATAGTTTCACTCTTTGAGTTCCATATTTAAAGGAAATAATAATTATTGAGATTTTATTTATTTCCTAATCAAATTAAGTTAGCATGAGACGGAGTTGTGTGATACTGGTAGATTATATCTATAAATTAAAAATATGGAAAATAAATAAATAATGAATGGTAAAAACAACCATACAAACAAAACTAACTTAATTTTTTTCTCAAAAAATACATCGAAAATTGTTATAAATTGCTCAAAAGTATTTCTTTTATCAATAGAGTATAGTTAGGGATAGTGATTAATGACAGCAACTTTTAACATTAATACTTGCCACATTAATTGAAAAATTACGAATCTTGTGGGAGCGAGTTAATAAACACGAAGGGTATCTCTAGTATTTAATACAAAACACTACTTCTAATATAACTATAAAAAAATAAGTAATATATTAATTTTCAAAAAAAAAATTACTATACAAAATTAATTTATATTATTATAACTTTATAATTAATTTTTACTATTCATTAATACAAAATATAAATATTTATAATATTTAATAGAAATAAATAAAAAATTTGTGTAAAAATTATAAAATGCATTGTAAAATACACCTTTCAACCATTGCCATTGCCATTAATGATAACTGTTCAGCTGCAACTGAAACCAATCATTCTTCCTTCGATTTTCCAAATCCCTTCAATTTGATTCTCATTCTAAGTACTTCAAACCCCTTCCTTGCTTTAATTTTGTTTTTCGTATTTCTATTTTCAGTCTTATAATTGTTATTTGTAATAATTTACTTCATATTTTAATAAATATTTAACTATCAAAACACAATTTAATTACCACGAATGATATAACACATGATAGACACCTCACCTCATTAATCTATTTGGTAGGCACTTGAGTTCGAAAATTGACACCATATCAGCCATTAACAATGAAAGTTAGTGGCGGTGATTAAATGTTTCACAAGTATAAAAAGTATTGGATGAATATTTAAATATATTAAGATGTTTTTTGAAGTATGACCACTTCAATTTTAGGATTTTTAAATTTTTTGAATAAAAATAGTAAGATAGGTTGTATAATAAAATTAACAAACTAGCTAACAAATGGTATAAAAACAGAATAAAAGACATAAATATTTTACATAGATTCACCTCTTAGGTAACTTTATATTAGTTTTCCTTTTTTTTCTTATAAAGATGGTTTTATTTTGTTTTTATAATATGTAATATCTGTTGCAATAATAAACTTAACGTAAAATTAAAATTTATATGATATACCTAAACATCAACCTCGCATTAAATCTTAGATACTTTTTGCATTTTGGACTTGAAAAATAGTATTTTGGAAATTATCTAAAAGTTCAGCTTTCATAATTTATTTTTTTTCGATTGAATTGTGGTCGTGTAATTTTTTTCAAAATCCTAAACCTTAAAAAAATATATCATGTAGAATTCAGTTTTCCTCTAATTATTCTTTAACAATACATGTTTTACTTTGACCTCTGAGTATCTTTCTATCTCGTTCATGTTATTTTCAATTGAAATTAAAAGTGTTGTAAAATAATTTAAAATAATAAAGACGCATTGTAAAATTTGTGGAACGCATATTTTTGAAGTTTACTTTTAAAAGTTAATTTGTGAACATTTACAAATATAAAAACAAGGAGGCTTTATAAATCCAAACAGCATGCTTTCAAGTTTTGTTTATAAATTTAATAAGAAACTCTTAAATGGTGTGATTTTCATTTATACAAAAATTTATCAATATTTTTTTTAAAAGAAATATCATACAAAAATAGTAAAAAATTAATAGTTTTCGAGTAATGTATTTTTTTAGGCTTTTTATAACTAAAAGTTGTGATCAAATATTTTAAAAAAATACTAAGGTGTGATTTATAAAAAAAAAATTAACAATTATCCCATTCATTATCCATTTAAAAAATTAATACTATTAAATTAATTTCATTTGTAGTAATATTTATTTTAAAAATCTCACAATATTATGTTTATATTATCTATAATGATATTTATTTTAAAAAGTGTTAGCATGATGAGTGAATTTAATTACTGTAAACTAAGAAAATGTTAAATGGTGTGCATTAATGATGAATCTTTCTAAGTAAAACTTTCCTTGTGTTTGTACTAATTTAATTTGTAATTCTTTTCTTAGTATAAATGGAGACAATTAAGATGAAATTTAAAATCTCTATGTACCAAAGTCTTCATCACTAGGTCAATTTCAATAAATAAAATAGTTTGCAAACTGATGACTTGTATAATTGAAGCATACACATTTATGGTGGCCTTCCATTGAGGACATAATTAAGTATGACCCTTTCATACACTTGTCATTTTTCTGGTGTTCAATAAAATGTGTATTAGATATATTATTTTAATTTAAATAGTAAGAGACGAACTTTTGAAGAAAATGGCCTTAAGCATTATCACAAAATGGCTTTTCTAATCCTTCTCATTTGAATCCAAAGCCCTATTGGATTCCACTTCAGCTGTTCTATGTTTGTTAGTCACCCTCTCTTTTAATATTTCCTATTATTAAGTTTTAAGTCATGATAAATATTTAAATTATTGTTTTATTAAAAAATTTGATTTTGTTGAATATTCAGAATTTTGATATTTTTTAATTAAAATTTTTTTAGTCATTTGAAGTTGCTAGACAATTATACGGATGTTATTTTGTATATAGATTATTGATGTTTTTCTACATTAAAATTTGGTTTAATTAAATTTTAAATTATTTATAAATTTGAATATTTTTTATTAATTTCTTATCAAAATATTATTTTATTAAGTTTTTAAAATTTTTATATTTTTTAATTAATTTTTTACCAATTGGGTTGGTATATTTGTTATTTTGTATATTATTACTTATGTGTCCCTATCCAAAAAAATAAAAATAGTTTAATTAAATTTTAAATTCTTCGTAAATTTTGATATCTTTAATTAAGTTTTTGTTAAAAAAAATTATTTTATTAAATATTTAAAATAAAATGTTTATATTTTTTAATTAAATTGGTGAAATGGTTGATAGTAAAGTTTTGAAACTCTATCTACCTTTACCAAACATCATTTTCTTGCATCTTTACATAGGTTTTTTTAAAACTGTTTTATTATTTAATTTATGAAATAGAAAGTATCATCTTTTATTAAAATGATTATAGTTTCAAAAATTCATTTTTATTGTTGATCAAATTCACAGTTTTCTATTTGAGATAATAAACAACTAACATCTTCATAACAATGACTTAATTAACAAATATGTAATTTTTTATACTTATTAAAACGATTTTTTTAATAAAAAATAATTAAAAATATTTAAAAGTTAAAATTTAATTAAATTCTAAAAATATTACTTTAAATATCACTCTGTAAATTAATAATAATGTATATTTCTTAAAAAATATCGATGATATATTGAATATCATTTATACACGTAAAACACGATTCTTTTTAATTAAATTTAACATTAAATTTTAATTTACAATACTCTAATTATGGACATGGTTGGAAAAAATTCATCAGCATTTTAAAAATAAATTGAAAATAAGTTATCTTTAAGTGAATATTATTTCATATATATGAGTAGTAACACTTGCAAAGACATATCTTTACTTCAATTGTGATTTCTCCAACTTTTTGTACAGAAGAGAAGGATTGCAACGATCATCTCTTACGCACAATATTAGTGCAAATTTCAACGGATAGCACTAATATTGTATAATAATTTTACTTGGCTATCTTACATTGCATGTTCTTTTTGCAAAAGTAAGGGAATACACTTCAGACTTTGACTTGTGTTATATTATCATATATTGCAATAATTTTGCACATTTAAATTTTAATCCACAATCATTAAGAACTTTATTTAGTCCAATGTAAAAGTTTAAGTTCATCTTTTCTAACTCTTCAAGACTCTAAGGGACGACCCAAAATTTAAAGAAGGTGTAAGGGCAGGTCCAGGCCATCCAAATTATGCCTTTCACTAAACACAAGTTTTCATGTACTAAGAAAATCAAAAGATTTTTTTTATTTTATTTAGAGATGTCATAAGAATATTCACAACAAAATTTTCTTACCAATTTTTTTATCAATAGAAATATAATAGTTTGATATAAGTTATCATATGCAGAAATTTCTTACAATTTAAGATTTTTTTTTATATAAACAGTTATTTTTCAATTTAAAAAAAATTATATTCATAAGGCCTATATTAAAATAATATATTTATTCATAAATAACTCTTATTTGATCTCTCAATTTCAAAGAAGTGGATATATTATTGACGCATCCCAATTACAGTATTCTATTTTTTAAATATTATTATCTTTTCAATTTTTATATTTTTATGAACAACAATTTTATGTATTTTAACAATTTACTAAGTATCATTCTATGAGAAATAAATAGATGCTGGTGTGAATATAAGTTACAAGTTTAAATGTCATAAATATAGAATTTATGTGTTTCATTTTAAACTGCAACTACTAAAAGAAAAGTTACACGATATCACAATCAATATTATAAGTTTCAAACTAATTTATTTACTTTATTGTGCCTTTCGGGAATATTACACACATTTATAATAAAATATAGTAATGCATATTAAAATCTAAATTTACTAAAAAAATGACAAATTGATATACTACCTTGAAAAAAATATAATAATAGTTGTCACACCGTAGTGAATCTACTATTTTAAAATCCCAGTTGAATAGGTGAGTATATTTAATTAATTCAATTTTTTTGAAGTTTGTTTAATAGGTTCGGATTTTTTTTCCTGGTTTAATATTTTTATTATGCATCATAAAGAATTGCCCAAAGGACAAATAAGATAGAGGGATAGATTAATCGTGCTTGCCATTTAACCTATTTAAAACTTTGAAAGAATCAAGATTCTAATGAGATGCAGCAGCAAGTTCCAGAGATTCTCAAACAATTAAAAGGTATCCCAGTTTTCAAGTAAAATAGTTGCAAATTAATAATCAATTTATATAATCAAAAGTTAAGTAAAGAAATATATTAATTATCCAAATCTCTTGCTAATTCAGTCACAAATGCCTTTGGTTTGGAGATTAATTACAGGCTTAGTAATACTGGTGATAGATCTTAGAAGGTTGTAAACAATATAAATTCACAAATTTACATATGAAGATATTTTATCATTTAAAGTGTAAGAATGACAAATTAATATTGTTGCTGTGAACCGAAAACAAGTTAATTAAATATATTTATTGATGCTGAAGACAGAGTATGAGAGCTGAAAATACTTCTTGGAACACACTTTTCTTAATATTTTCTTTGTAATTGATTGAAATTTAATGAATTTGGTGAATATGAGAAATATAATTTATGGGAATTCATTCCATATGTTGTAGTTATATGTTTGCACTCAATGTGTTTTTTTTTTTTTTAGTTTTCTTTAT
>Ga0209700_106497_pt1 | contig 17984 bp, 5 predicted proteins | sample SiratroredBW_FD_187528 | JGI IMG/M metagenome (GOLD analysis project Ga0209700, IMG submission 187528) | Root nodule microbial communities of legume samples collected from California, USA - Siratro red BW (SPAdes) (version 2) | ecosystem: Host-associated > Plants > Roots > Nodule | place: USA...
ATTTATAACATTAATATAATTCTTAATAATAATATCATAAATATTTTTAATACAACTTAAAATAATAGAAATAAAAATATTAATAATGTTAAAAATACTTTTTATATAAATATAAATAATATTAATAGAAGTAGTAATAATATTCAGAATATTAAGAAAATATATAATAATAATAATAATAATATTAATATAAATAGTAATAATAATGTTATTAATATTAATACAAATAAAAGAAAAAATAATAACTTTAATATCATTAATATTATTTTGTAATATAAACATTAATAATATGAAAAATTTAAAAATATTAAAAACAACATTAATAATTTGAAAAGTATATAATAATATTGATAATAATAATAATTTTAATAAGATTATAACTAAAAATAAAAAAATAATAATATTAAAAATAATAATGATAATAAATATAATATTAATGATGATAATATTAATAATCCCAATGATGATAATAATATGAATAAAAATAATAATAATATTATTAATAATAATAGCATTAAAAATGTTAGAAATATTATTAATATTAATTATAATATTAGTAATATCAATAAAAATATTAATATTATTAATAGTATTAAGCTTTAATAATACTATTATTAATAAATTGATACGAATATCACTAATGAGACATAATATTATTATTAGTAGTAATAGTCTTATTCACAAATATAAGTTTGTAAGTGGATATAGATATGTAAGTATTATCCACATAAATAAGTCGTGGTTAATATTTATAAATCTATATTTGTGAATAATACCAACTAACCTATATTATATGTAAGTATTATCCACATAAATAAGTCGTAGTTAATATTTATAAATCTATATTTGTGAATAATACCAACTAACCTATATTTATGAGTAATATAGGTTATATAGGTGTTAATGCTGCACACTGACTAAGAATGAGGACATCACATACGCAGATCTTATTGGTTGGAGGAATAAAAATATAACCTTGAATAAAAGCATCAAAGTGTTATAACTTACAAGGCTATGCATCTTATCTGATCTGAAAATTAGAGGTGCACTTGGAGATGTAGTAAATTTATATTGTAGAAATAATACCTAGCAACTTATCATTTTGTCATAAGTTTCAAAGATTAGCCTAATATGATTATATCTCCGGTGAAAGCACTAAATTAGTGTAAATTTTTTCAATATTTATCAAACAGGTGTAATTTTCTTTTATAAAAATCGATAAATTGTATTATTCAAACATGAGTTCAAGTAAAAAAGTTAATATTGACGCGACTTCAGTTTTATTTTCTTTTATTTCGTATTTGTTTAAATTCATGCCAGCATGACTTACTCATTTTTGAAAAAAGAATTTGCACCTCTTTAGTAAAAACTGAAAAAAAAACCACATAGTTAAAAAGTACAAAAACTCTAATTTATATAGCGTAGATTGGTAGTTATATAAAGAGTTTGATAACTCCTTTTGCTTTTTTTTTCTTTGAACAACAAAAAATTATAATTAATAGAAACACTTAACGAGTATTCCAATCCTATTACACAAATGTCTCTTGAGAGAATAAAACAAATAAATCTTAGCCAAACACATATAGTCTCATGAACTACATAAACATCATGTAAAAACAAAACCCATCAAACCCAATACTATCCTATAGGGCTAATATCCATTCAAACACAAAGAGAATATACAATAATAAACATTCTGTGTACGTAAATCTTAATGCTTCTCCCACATCATCTATTTCTTTTGCTTTCTAAAAATGAGTGCTCCAAATGATCATTCTGTTCAAATGAATCCGAACCAAACAATCCTACATCCATAGATAAATCTTATCCTACATCCATAGATAAATCTTATGCTTATAACCCCTTCTGTGTGCTCCATTCAATTAAATTTAGATTTTTTTATTAATAAAAAAAATCACTCACAAATCATTCAACACGTGCATGTTGTAAATGAATTGGACTAGTAAAGTATTCTCGTATTTATAAATTACTTTTCTAATAAAAAAGAATAAAACAATTTATTTAATTTACAATAATAAATTCTTTGTACAAGAGCAATGTTAGAAAACAATTTTGATGGAAAATATGTTCAACTCACATAAATATAATAAATTTGTATGAGATTATATAAAAATTATCGATAAATACTGTATTATTAAAAATATAAATGATTATATTATTATATATTTAGTATGAAAAATTGATTTATTAACCGTTAATATATATTTATATAATTTTTTTCATTTATTTTCCTATAGTATGTATGCATTCAAATATTCCACATTGTCTCTGAATTATTTCACGCATAAATTTAAAAATTAATTTAAAACATTTAAAATGTTTTGTGAAAATACTTGAAATCTTTATGATAATATATTTTATATATTTTTCTAATATTTTAAAAATTGATGAAAAAATATATATAGAATGTTATATATAATTTTATTATGTATTTAATTGTACTTTAAACATCTTTCAACCTTTCTCTCAACATGTTCTTTTTCTTTATTATTGTGTTATGACAATTAGTTTTATTTTTTTAGGAAATATTGTCCCTTTTATTGTCAAGGTGAATGATCCAGATCCATTAATTTTTGTAGTTTTTGGACTTTAAAACTGATTATCTAATTGTCTTTGTTGGTAATTGCAATACACATAATAATGATTATGAAAGAAAAATATTGAAGCAGCAGAAAAAAAAAATATAACTGTTAGAGATAGGAAGAGGTTTGCTTAAAGCTAAATGGAGATCAGAGTAAGACATGACTCTTATTTTTCTATCCACCTCTCTAGTTGTTTTATTTGATTTAACATGATGACATAATTTATTCTATGCATTTAGTGAAATATATTATAAAAATTAATATCATTAGTTGATTATTATTGAATTAAGTAATTATTTTTTAAGATAAATATTATTACATAATTTATTGATAATGAAAACATAAAAAAATAACACAAATTTCAAAGATTAAAGATGGTTTTGTAATTATAATAGTTTTGTTGGTATTAAAATAATAAAAGATAATAGAAAGTGAAAAAATGATTATATTTTTCAGATTTTGAAAATAATTAATTTGGTAATCGTATGCAAATTAGTGTTAGAGATATAAAATTTAAAAATTAATTTAGAAAAATTTAAAATCTTAAGAACTAAAGAATGCTTTTTTTTCTCATGTTTCAAAAAAGTTTATCAGAAGAGTATATATAATATATTATATATCATTTAAATATAAAATAAAATTTTTCATTTATATTATAAATCTGATTAAAACCTTTTTAATATTAGTAATATTATTAATTTCAGATGAGCATACTGTATTTTCTATTTATTTATTAATTTTTTATAAATAAAAAATATTATATTAAGATTTTTATATTTAGATTATATTTTAAGATAAAGTTGTTTATTTTATATTTTTTAACGATGAAAGATCTTATTTTTAACTATTTAAAGTATTTATTAATCTTTTAAAAATTATTAAAACTAAGTAAGTTTATTTAGTATTTCACGTCAACTCAAGATAAGTTTTTATTTGTCGCCGTCGCCTACCACTACTTACCAACTTTTACGTTCTTCTCCCTTCTACTTTCCAACTTCTATGGCTCATAGTAGTTATTAAATTCGAAGGTAAAGAAATTTTGATATTTTTACAGCACTACTTACCAACTTTTATGTTCTTCTCCCTTCTACTTTCCAACTTCTATGGCTCATAGTAGTTATTAAATTCGAAGGTAAAGAAATTTTGATATTTTTACAGTCAAGGGAATGTAAGTTGAGAATGATCTCATTTTATTTATTTTTATTATTTTTAGTTTTGGGTTTTTTTTTTGGATTATGATGTGAAAACTTAAATAATATTAGCAAAAAGTTAGAAAAGAGTATTCCAAATAATTTTTTGATGACGCTATGTTTTACTTTTATTTAACATTTTTATTTTTTATTATTATTAATTTTTTTCTTCTCTTTCACATATTGAAAATGGATCCCCGCATTTTTAGTTTGCATATTAACGGGTATTTTTGAAGGTATTAAGTTGTCTTTAATTAAGTCAAACTAGTTCGTATGATGAATTTTTTAATTGTTTCTTTTCTTTATTTATTTGTTGTCTGTACAGTTTTTAATATAGCATTTGCTGAATTTGAATATATGATGATACATTTTTGTGAAGAACTCTTTTGAAGGTAAATAATGTTTAGCAAAATTTAATAATATTATTTTTTACAAATTAAAAAAAAAAATTGTATCTTGTTAGAATGAATGTATAGTCAAGGCATACTATAAATAACGAGTTGAAACATAATGTTATATTTCATCGACAATAACATAATTTGTATGAACATTCATAAGGCAAAAAATATATATAAAGAACTAGTATGCTAAGATAATAATAATAACATTTCACATTCACTAGTAAACATAATGTCTATAATCTCTACATGCCAATAAATAATGTCTATAATCTCTACATGCCAATAAATACTTTGAACTGATATATTATATCTTGTATGCTTTTTGTTTGCATGTGGAGTATTCACTCCTAAAATATATGTTGCATGCGTTGTGTTTGGCTATTGTATGTACACTTATAATATCTATATCTTCTTATGTATTCTGTTTGTCCAAATCTTTCAACTTAAATTGTAATGAATACTGTCACAAAGTTTAAATATCAAGTGAAATAACGATAACACATTGGCATGTATTTGTGCAAGATTCAAAATATTCAGCCAAGATATTTCAATTTAATTTATAATGTCTTCCCATAATTTAAATTGTAATGAATACTGTCACAAAGTTCAAATATCAAGTGACATAACGATAACACATTGACACGTATTTGTGTAAGATTCAAAATATCCAGTCAAGATATTTCAATTTAATTTATAATGTCTTCACATAATTTAAATTGCAAGTTTTGATAAAGATAACTTGTTTGGAATATCTTCATAAAGCAAGTGTTATTTCATCTATGAAAATTATATTTATAATATCTTTATTAGACATTCTTAGTTATATATTTTAAATATTAAAAATAAGCTGTTGAATTCAACTTTTTTTTTATACAAGTTAATTAAAATAGATTATTATTTCCTTAGAATTAGTCAAACCAAATGACTTGTTTATTTGTTAAAAAATAATTCAACATTATGATAATATATAGTTAATTATGACACAAATATTTATGTATGATATTTATTTAATTAAAAGAATATATGATTTATTATATATAACTTTTTTATTAAAAAATATATATATTGAATCAAAAGTCTAAAGAGATCTTTCAACCCATTTAATATGATTATCCTACAAACCATTTCTAGAAACAATGTACAATCAATTTACTATTTTGAGAGAACATCCCAAATTAGAAAATTAAATACTATTTTATTTAAAGAACATAACATTCCTAAATACATTACATCCTAAAACAATGACAAATATAAATAAGAACTAGACTAAGTGAATGACAAGATAGTTCAAAGATTGGATGAAGTTGTCACTTAAGAAAACCATTCTTTTTTTCACCAATTAAGACTTTTTTCCACCAACTTCTTCATATTGTCATTATAAACTATTTGAGATTTTATTTATTTAGAGTTTTTTTTTTCTTTAGACTTTTATTATATAATTTATATAATTATAACGTCTAAAACCGATATAGTACAAGTGCTACGCTGAAGATTAATTAAATATACGTGTTTACATTTACCATTAATTATAGATATAGGGTATGGGAAAGAAGATTTATCTCATTATATATGATATTTGACTTTTATTTTTTTATAAAAAAATTATTTAGAAAACCTAAAAAAAAAATTGTGTTCTATCCACATTTTTTTAACATGATGTCTGAACATCATCTAACTACTTATATATTCTGAATGTGAGTTGATATAATGTAGATGTTAGTCAGATTAAACGCGTCTCAAAAAAACAGTGAAGATTTTGTTAAAAAAAAAAAAACTAAAACAATATACTTAAGATACATTATTTTAATTTAAGTAAATTCTTAACTATCAATGTGAACTATACAAACTTTATTGGAGTTGATAAATGTCATTTGAATTATTAAGATAGGATTTGAACATAGAGCTTTTGAATTGTAAAAACAAACTGCGAATCTATTTCCTCTAACAAAGAAAGGTTAATCTCGCTAGAAAAATAATACAAATTAGAATCACAATATTTAAAATATTCAAGTTCAATAACACAGTCAGCATCAAATTTCTCATCCATTATCAATCTTGATATATTCAAATATGTAAGGTGGGGATCAAAGATTTTAAACATATTTATTTCCCCAAAGTAGTGACAAACCACAAAAATGTAAATATTTCAAATTAACACAGTCTTAAAATGGATCGAAGAGAGTTTTTCAGTCCACACTCAAAATTGACAATTACAAAGGAACAAATGTTTAAGGGAAGGAAAACCTAAAGTGATACTATAAGTGGATTTGAAACAAAGTTTGAGAATAGTAAGAGAATTACAAAAAAAAGTAAGTTGAGGAAGTTTCATCATGACACACTCAACATGAATTGTATGGTTGTGAATATGGATGGTGTATGAGTAACGGTCAATGATGGAATCTACTAAATGTACATCATCAATTTCACTATGAATTCCAAGCTAACCTTGAAAACATTGGTGGAAGGATCTCTATAAGACAGAAAATGATGTACGAAATACTCGAGAAGAATCAACAAATGATGAGTCACGGAAGTTAGGCACCGATACAAAAGCCCAAAAATACCTCCATCGAGAAACTTCAAAGTTTCTCTAGGAATTTAAATATAATAAAATGAATTTAAATAAAACAAAATTTAAAAAAAAATATAAAACTAAAAATATTTCTTTTTACTAATGGTGTCATAGGAACTTAAATGTACTTGTAAAATTAGGTATTTGTGAAGGAGAAAGTAAAGAAAGAAGAAATTTTGGAAGAATGAGGAGAACAAACATCACAGAGATGAACTTTGAACTCAGCAAAGGAGAAAAAAAAAGAATAAGAGAAGTGATAGAGTAAAGAAAGAAGACAAATTAAGTTACCAGATGAGACTATCCATCGCATACTTTCTACTCTAGATGCAAAAGTTGTTGTTCAAACAAGTATTCTAAGTAATTAATGGAAGTATTTTTGGGTTTTTTGTAGCATGCCTAACTTCCATGACTCATCATTCGAAGATTCTTCACTTCTCGAGTATTTCGTACATCATTTCCTGTCTCATATAGATCCTTCTACTAATGTTTTCAAGCTTAGCTTGGAATGTCATAGTGAGATCGATGATGTATATTTAGTAGATTCCATCATTGACCGTTACTGATACACCATCCATATTCACAACCATATAATTCATGTTGAGTGTGTCGTGATGATGCAATTAAGCTACAACTTACAACTTTTATAAACTATTCTTTGGATTGAAAAAGACAACCATCGTATTGTGAACTCTTATCTGGGCAAAGTTAATCTAAACCTTAAGCTGAAATATAGAGTAAATTACTTCTTTCAAACTCATCCTACTGTTCGGTGTGTTCCATTTCATAGATTGATAAAAGAGAAGCACAAATATGATTTCTAATAGAAAAACAGAAGTGATCGAATTGGTAGAATAAGTAATATTTTATCTTAAAACAAACTGACATTAAAAATATATAGATCTGATGCATGCAATGTGGGACTTCCTCTAAATTCATTCTACATTTCATAGATTGATAAAAGAGGAAGACAGATCTGATTTTCAATAAGGAAAGAAAATACCATTGAAATCAAGCTGAACCAATTATCACCCGCACGCAACAAAAATATAAATCCTACATGAACAAGTTAAAACTGAGTTGAGAGTCCGGTTGAGTTGGGCTGAACGAGGAAACAAAGAAATGGTCTTTGCAGTAGTCCTCCCAGTCGTTTTAGTTTCTCCTTTCTCTTCTCTTCTCTTGTTTCAAAATTATTTTAAGATGTTATATGAGATTTGAGATATAGGTCATTGGATGAATAGATATTGAGAACTGTGTCATATATATTTAGTTTTTTAATAATAAATCATATTTACTCTCTTTTTAAGTGAACTCTAATAATTATTAAAAATTATAAAATAATAATAATAATAATACAAAATTTATAAAGTAATAATAATACATAACAAATGACATATTAAATTTTAGTATAAATATATCGTCTTCAAAGAATAATCTTTGTTATTTTCTCTTTTTTCTCATATACATTTATTAACATTTTTAACTTTTAAAAATTTTAAAAATAAAATATTAAAATATATATTATATTTCAGAACTAATTTATGTTTTAAGAATGATTTGAGATCAATTAATTCAGATATTTTTATTTATAAGTATGTATTTTATAAATTTTAATTAATTGTTTTGTTATTTTTTAATTTTAATTAATATGATTTTATTTTTAAAATTTATAAATTTTTAATTAATTTTAATTATCATAATTAAATATTTCTCTACTTCTATTATTTTTTGAATGACTGTAGTCTTTATAATGAATTATATTTTTTTTTCAAGATATGAGACTGGCCAGTAATAGTTATTTTATAAATAAACGCTTCATTTTAAATTCAACACTAATCTTCTCAATATATGTAAAATTTAATTTAAATTGATTTTGCAATATTAAAACATGTTATGATAATGATTGATAAAGTAAATTTTTCAAGGATAACAATATCTATATATTCTCATTATTGAAAATAAGTGTTACGTAAATGTAAATTGTTTCTATATTTATTATGAATAGAGAGACGACAAAGAATATTATGATGAGATGTTTTTATTATGTGATGTCATACTTTTTAACATTTTATTATAAATATTTCAAGGTAAAATAATTTGCATTTACAAATTTGTCAAATAAACATAAAAATTATACTTTAAAATTTAATCACATGATATGGGACAACTCCATATTTTTTTTCAATAACTTTTGTTATTAACTTTTATAATTGTTATCTTATCTCTTTCAAAACTACAGTTCATTTAATAACTTTTTTTCTTTTTATATAAATACACTTCTTACAAGGATAAGTTTTATATTTTTCTCTTACTAAAACGTGCATATAAGTGTATATAGTCTAACAAATATTTAAATGTTTCTAAAAAAATAATGTCTTAAAATATAAATTATATTTTATATTTTTTAATTTAACTTAGAATCTACCTATTTTATATTTAAAAGACAATAATAATCCCAAAACATAAAAAGAATTAAATTGAGTTTAAAATCCAAATAAATATAATTTAACATAAATTAACTTTTTTATATAAGAGAATAAAATCAAAGGCTAAAGAGAGGATAAAATCAAAGACCCAACTGAGTGAAGCAGAGTTGAATGAAAAAGAATGAAGATCTAGTCACAGCAAAAGACACTAGCTCCAATAGACATTAACGCCTCAGCTTCCCTTCTTTTTTCCTCTTTAAAACTTATTTTACCATATTTTCGAGATATGAGTGAAAGTATCAAAATAAATAGAAATTGACAACTGTGTCACCTATATTTAATTTTTTTAATATTAAAAATTCTATTTACTCTCTCTTCCCTTATCAATAAAAAAATATGCTGTAATAATTACTTAAAATTATAAAATAACAATATTTAAATTAATTTAAAATAATAAATATTATTTAATAATAATAGAATTAGAAACAATAATTATAATAATAATAACTTATAAATATAAAATATAATAATATACAATAAAAAGATGTATTAAATATATTAAATTTTAATACAAAATATACCATCTTTAAAGGATAATTTTTTTTTATTTGCTCACTCTCCACTGTGTATCTAGTAGTGTTCTTTAACATTTAAAAAGTTTTAAAAATGAAATCTTAAAATATGGATTATAGCTCATAATTAAATTATGTTACAAAAGTAATTTTAAATCTATTAGTTAAGGTTTTTGTTTTACACGTTGTTTGTATTTGTTAACAACATTAATTGGAGGGTGTTTATATTAGTTAACTTTAGTGTTGTGGAAGTGTACGTAGTTGCTTGTTTTATTGATCTATGTTTGTTGATTGCAAGATTCTTAGCACATATTGTCATGTCTATTGGAAGGTTGACATATATGTTTGCTCTGTATTTGTTTGTCAAATAGTACTGGCTTTTGTATTATATGGTTGGTGTTGTTGTATTTGCTTCAAGCGTTTATTGTGCTCTAAAGGGTGAATTAGAAGACATCTGTACAGGTTTTGTAATATTTTTAAACCTCTTTTGTAATAGGGTTGAAATATCCCTTTAGTGATCTTATTTATTCTATTCTTTGCTTTTCAAAAAAAGTTGAAGTGTATTCTTATTTACAATGAAATGTGTTTTTTCATATTATTTTTTAATTTTAATCAGTATTATCTGATTTTAAAATTTATATTGTTTAAATAATTTCAAATATAATAAGTAAATATTTTTTTTATTTTTTTAATATTTTATTTTGGACTGTACTCTCTATAATTGATTATGTTCTCTTTTAATAATAAATTATACTAACTAGCCATACATATCTTACAAATGATTGGTCATTTTAAATCCAAAATAACTTTCAAGATGAATAAAATCTAATTTATATTAATTTTATAATATTAAAAACATCACTAATTGTGATCAATATAGTAAATTTCAAATGATACACATGTGTTAACAATACTTTGTGTGTTTATCATTTAAACATTGAAATAAACATTTATTGTTATTATTTGTCAAAAGAAATAAATAAATGAGAATAATTAAGGAGTACTTCAACTTTTTAAAAATAAAAGATCCAAACATATAAACTATAGTTCATCTTAAGCACATAAATCATGAATGACATTTTTGATCTACCTCATACTTTAAATTCTAATACAGCCAAGACCAGAAAAACAAACCTTAAAACTCAACTAAGGAGTACTTCAACTCTTTACAAAATAAAGGATCCAAACATATAAACTATAGTCCATTTTAAGCACATAAAACATGAATGACATTTCTGATCTACCTCATACTTTAAATTCTAATACAGCCAAGACTAAAAAACAAACCTCAAAACTCAACTAAAGACACCTATGCCTTGACACACTCCAACTATTTCAGATTTACATAATGTATCATGAATACATTTAAAAGCTTCTCCAAATAGTATTTGAAAACCAAACCCATAAACAACTCTATTGATAAGTATTAAACAAATCAGAGAAATGCATACAACTTAAATCAAATCCAACTGCATTTGGTGCTTCACAAGTTACTACTCAAAATTAACCACTTCTTAGCTCCCACAAATTCATCCTCCACGCAGTTTGTCCGCTTCCTTGCATCCAGTATGCAAAATCATAATAATAAAAGCTATCTAGGCATTAAGTCTGATATATATTAGAACACACATATAAGATTTGACCTGAATACCAACATTAAGACCTAGGGCTCAAGCACTAGTCCGAATATGAAAACTCTATCCTCCCATACTTCCTTTGGATCCAATTCTTCGTGTTAATCTGTGAAACAACAAAAACCTCCTCTATGTCAAAAATTTTATTCCTAAACACAACATTATTTCTAGGCTTCTAAATATTTCGCATTAATTTGATCTATACTACTTTTAATATTGAATTGCTTTTAGCTTTAAATAAAAGAATTTCCAAACTAAGGAAATGTTATTTTTGGAAAACTGCTACAAGCATTAAGAGGTGATGTGACACTTCACAACATTTTACTATAAGCTCTGATATCATATAAATATTTAGACATGAAAATCAATTTTTCTGATGAAATCAATTTTTCATATAAATATTTCAGATGAAATCACTTTTTCATTTACAAATTTTTCAAATAGACATTATACTTCAAAACACAATCAGGTGATATGGGACTTCTCGACATTTATCCAGTAAATTTTGCCATTAACTTCTATAACAGTTTTCTCATCTTCGAAAAGTTCAATTCATTTAATTGTTTCTTTTAAAATTTTGTAGTATAAAAATTTTGCCATTAATTTGGACAATATTTATGTGTTTATAATGTAAAGATTCATATATGAATTACAATTATAAAGTATAAAGTAAGATTAAAATGTTACATTTTTAATATAAAGTTAATCAATTATCCTTAGTTGAAACAGTCAAACCACAAAAACAAAACAAAATGTATAAGACAATATTTTCTTAAAGCAAGATTTTGCATAGAGAGCGAAATTTGAATTTTGCTATATATATGAGTGAATGTTGAATTATGTGAAAGTGAGAACTTTGGTTGATAGTGTGAGGGTAACGACATGTTTTTGCGTTTACTTTTTGTTTCCTGATTTTGTGCCTTTGTTTTCCAATTTTGTGATGCATTTGGATGATAAAATAAGATACAAAGGCAACTACAAACTCAACAACACATCACCATAATCAATCCAAGTTTCAATTTTCATATAATTATCACATTTCTTGATGTATTCGGATTTTTATTTCTCTCTCTGCAAATCACTATACCTCAAAATATAAAATTGAGCTTCACAAATTCTAAAAGAACATAAAAGTATCTCATGCCAGAAAAGTATTTGCTGATAAAGCTTTACCTTCATGCTTGAATCTTCTAAATGTAGACAGATGGTGTGGGACTTTACAACACACATTCGTCATATGTCTCTGGCAAATCACACATATATAAGTGACACTTCACCAATTGACTAGCTCTGCAATTATCTATTTGCAGTACAAGAAGAATGTACCTAGGTCCAGACTTTGTGTTATCATACAGTTCACTTTCTTATGTAGTTGATTTTCTGTTGTGAAATAGGTTGTAGTGTGTTCCATTGTTTAGATGATATTACACTATGATGACCTTAGTTTTTGTATGGGGTTGTGTTCGTAATTGTTGTTTTAAGTTGTAATTTGCTGAAAGGCGAACCTATGCCTCTAAAGTGCTTTTATTAATTTATTCTTCGCTGTTAAAAAAAAACTTAATGTCTTTGATTGTGTCAAACTAGCTCGTATGTTGAATTTTTAAACTCTTTTCTCATTGTTTTTTTTTTCTGTTGTCTGTTTCTAATATTGCATTTGCTGAATTTGAATATACGATGATGCATTTTTGTGAAGAACTTTTTTTTTGAAGGTGAATAATGTGTAGCAAAACTTAATATTATTTTTTACAAATTTAAAATAAAAAGAATTTTGTATCTTATTGGAATGAAGTGCGCTAAGGGCAATTCTACCCTATCTGATAACCTTATTAAGCCATTAGACAGGGTTCACATGAGGGACCTTGTTTTGCTTCATACCCAACATCCATTTGAAGCAGCAATAATTGTTTAGTAATCTTTAAGCTGTTATATTTTTTATGGTTTCATGTTATCAACTAATTTTCTCTATGTCACTCCTCTTGTGTCACCTTTTAGGTTACAACTTACTCTAATTTAGTTGTTATCTCTTATGATTACTTTTCCAATTCAGTTTTGGAAATTTATTTAGATTTAATTCTATTTTTATTTTGTTTTTAACGGTGTTGATTGACCCATACATATAAGCCATGCATTAGTGATTGTGGTTGTCAACGAAAGTAGACAAAAATTGTTTTAAATCCGGTTAGCCAAACAGAAACATAGATATTAAAGAAGTGATTAAATTATAAAGTGTCCTGTCAACAAATAACAAAGTAACTTCAAGGTACCAAGTAAAAAATATTTTATATTTACTTATTTAGATATTATAACTGATATGTTACCTTTTTTCTATAATTATTGTTCTCTTTAAATGATGTAAATACAACTTTTTAAATGAAATTATATTACCTTAATTAGACTCTCATTTCAATGGATAAATCGTAGATAAACATGCCTAGAGATACACTTGGATATACGGAAAACTTGAATAGATTTTTGAACTTTGCATTTGTTAATAATGGTGTGAGGGAGAAGATAATATGTCCATATCGGGAAGTAGTGTATGAGCACTTGATTCTTAAATCCTTTCCAATTGGATACAAAGTGTGGTTTCAACATGGAAGAGAATAGGAGTAAATGTTACAGATGAAACACGTGTAATGTCGCAAGAAGATAATGAAAGAAGTCTTGATAATAATCTAATGTGTGACATGGTTAATGATGTATTTGGGTATCTTATTGGACTGTATTGTACAATTATGTCAATAAAGAAAAGGAAACCTCAAAACCACATAGAGTATGAGTGGATTCCAATATCCAATACATTACACTACCGACGGCCACAAACCTCTAGAGCGGCATCGAGTTCATAGAGATCTCACAGTGTAAAATTAATCAATTAAAAATATTTCTTCAACTAAACTAAGCTACCCTCAACAGTAATTTGAGATTGGGAGAAAGAATCAATGATTTAGAATAACGAATGAACAAAAGAGAGCGGAGGATATGGGAGGAGTGACGTGAGAAAGAAGATGCAAAATTAATTGAAAAAAAGGAAACCTGAAAATTAAAAGACTATAACAAGTGACAAAAAAAGGGGTCACATTAAAATTGACCAAGTGAAAACCTTCGTTGATCATTAGGGTCACTTAGGCCGATGCAACCTATCATTGACAACACATGTTTAATAAATAATATTTTTCATATTTTCTATTTTTAATTTTTTTATTATTAATAAAATATTATGTATTTTATTTTATTGTCCTCGTGAAATTTAAAAACATATATGATGATTAAATAAAGTTCATAAGTTTATTTTATATCAATGTTATTTTTGTATATTAATTTTATTTTGCTTGAGTGTGTTATGAATAAAATTGTATTTTATAATAATTCAAACAATGACATTATAGTAATACCTAAAGATCATTATCATCAATTTTTTTTCCTTTTATCACAATTTACTAAATATATACTTAAATGTAAAATAATTTTTTACTTAATGAGTTTGTTAAACTTATTTTTTCAAAATATTTTTAATAAATCCAATATTTTATCAATATATATTATTATTCATACTAACTATGGCAACATCAAACACAATATTATGACAAGTCATATTATGCCTATTAAAAATCCTTAACATATTTATTTATTGATTATAATTACATTAATAAAATACTTTTTAAACATAATTGTCCTAACTGGGGTTACGACGGGGAACAAAATATATATTTTTTTTAAAATAGTAGAGTCGCCACCATAATTTATTAAAGGAAAACTATGGAAAATCGAAAATAAGATAAGGCAAGTTCGCAAAACTGGATTTAGAGTCCGGGAGTCGGTTATGTGTGGGGAAGGTACTAACACCCCACAACGCCCACCCTAGGGCGGTACCTTTAATTAAACAAATAAAAGAGTGTGAGTTTTCGAAATATTTATTTTTCCCAAAAAACGAAATAAAATGCAAACAATAACAAACAAAGATATTTTTTAGGAAAGGGAAGGGCCCGACAAGGATTTGACCTTGCTCCTACGTATCTCTATCAAGGATAGAGAATCAGGGTTACGTAGTTCTTTGTTTGATAAAATTATTGGTTGGTTTGATATTTTGAATTTCTTGAAAGCTTGTGTTTGAAAGTAAGGTAAATGAATGGCGTCAATGCCAGGTTTAAAGCCTGGGCTTTGGATAGCAGTGTCAGGTTTAAAGCCTGGGCTTTGAGAAACGGCGCCAGGTTTAAAGCCTGGGGTTTTAGAAATAGTGTCAAGTTTAAAGCCTGGGCTTTGAGAACGGAGATATATGCCAAATTTGGTGTTGAAAAATAACATGTAACAGTTATATGTTATATGCAACATAGAATTGACACTTTGGTTTAATGTGATCATGCATGCAAAAGAATGGCACGTGAATGAATTCGTAGTAAAACAAAGCTTAAATATGTGAGGTTTAAACGGTGTATGGTGGCTGTATTGGAGGTGAGGGCAGTTGCGGAATTTAAGGAGTCATAAGTGCAAACCCTAATTGGGGTGGTGCGTGAAAAGAGGTGGCGCGAGGGTGCTGCTGTTGGAGTGGCTTCTTCGTGTTCGAGATGGTGGCGCGACGAGGAGGTGCTTGTGGTGGGGTGGCTCGCGAGAGCATCTTTCTCTCCCATGAAGTGGCGGTGGAGCGTTGGTTGAAGGAGGCAAGGGTGGCTCTTGGCGGTGCTGCTGTTGTGGAAGTGCAGTAGATGCGCTGGAGGTGCAGTTTGGGTTGCTCATGGTGGTGCATGTGGGGGTCATGGTGGAGGCGCGGTGGCGGCCGTCTGGAGGGGTGTAGCGATGCTGTTCCGTTTAGGTCTGACAGTGGCTTTGAAGGTGATGACTTAAGGGAGCAACATGGAGTCGAGGGGTACATAGTGGTTGGGAGCGTGATGCTGGCAAGGTGGATGGTGGAGACATGCATGGAAGAAGACGTCGAGGGAGTCGTACTGGTTCTGAACAACATGCGAGCCCTCCATCTCCAGCAGAAGACTTTTCCCTTATCTATTTTTAGAGCAGTGTAGCGAGGAACTCACTAGAATCTGAAATGCAACTGTGACTAGTGAACCCCAAACCTTGCCTTGTTCCCATCTGCGTTCGAACTGGTGGATGCTCCATCTCCTTCCCGCTCCGCCTGCCCATCTGGCAAAATCGTAAACCCATTTGGTAGCAAGGGACGCACGAAGTGTCTTCACCACTCATTGCTATGTTGATCAATGGCAGATCAACTGGGCAATAAACCACAAGTGAACCAAAGGAATCTACACAGCTCTCTTGGAGTATGAACATGTTCTGACTCGTGTTGAAAGCCCGAAGAACAGATATGCTATTACCAGGTTATGGACCATTTGCTATCTGGGCAACCTCTTGCATGGCATTACCATTGGAAAGAACATTCCACTGAGGTCTTTTTGTTTCATCCTTGAAGAAATCGAAGACAATGTGTGGAGGTGAATGGGAAGCATGGTGCAACGAGTTGGACGTCGTGGAGGTGGATGCTGTTTTGGTTAAGGATTTGGTGGCAGCGTTGTGGTTTGTTTGTGACGTGAGGGAGAGGATGACGTATATGAAAGAGGTATGGTGGTTTGGTGATAGAGGCGTGTAGGGGGAAGGGTAGTTTAGTCTTGGTGTATAAAATTTGGGTGGTGAGTTTCCAGGTGCTGGCCCCCTAGCTATGACAGTGGTGATGCTTGTGGGCAGGAGGAACGGGAACTAAGAGCATGGGCGATGGAAACGTGAGGAGCATGTGATGATGAAGGTGGCTGGAGGTGCTGGGCGTTGCTGGCTTCGCAAAGGTGAGGAGGAGGTGCATGAGCTAGATGCATGGCGTCATTTTTTTTGTTTTTATGAAGTGGGTTCACAGTAGAAACAAAATGCAGAGAAGTGGTGGAACTTCGTCTGTTTATGGAGATGCATGTGCCATAAGAATAAGAATCATCTGTTTATGGAGATGCATGTGCCATAAGAATAAGAATCATTTATGGATCTTTGTCAAACAAAAATAAAAACATACCGGATATTTTTGTTCTTCTCTTCGTTCTCGATTCTCAATGTTCTTTTTTCGTTCTCAATTCTCTGTATCTCTAATGATCCGTTCCTCCCCTAATTTTTTTATTTTCTTTATATATTTTCCCTTTTTTTTCATTATTATTATCATTATTATTTTTAAACTCCAGGTGATTCAGAGAAGTTATCACCTTTTGACCTATTTTTCTTGTTTATTTTTATTATTTATATTTTTTTAAACTTAATATTAAAAATGAATTTATCCAGAAACGAGAGATTAAGCCATTTTTCAACGATTATAATTCATTATTTAGGAGCTAAGAATGTGAGAAATAAGAGAGTTGACTCATTCTTTATTATTTTTTTATTTTTTTAACGTGCAAATCATTGAAAGCAGTTTTCTTTTCTTGTTTTTTTTATTATTTATATTTATTATTTATTATTTTATTTTCCAATTCTATTGTTTTAATTTATGTATTTTTATTTTATTATTATATTTTTTTTGTTATTTTTGTTTTTTTATTATTTTTTATTATATTTTGTTTTTAATTTTAATTTTCTTTTTAATTAAATTTTTTTAGTTAGTTTT
>Ga0209700_106499_pt1 | contig 17977 bp, 4 predicted proteins | sample SiratroredBW_FD_187528 | JGI IMG/M metagenome (GOLD analysis project Ga0209700, IMG submission 187528) | Root nodule microbial communities of legume samples collected from California, USA - Siratro red BW (SPAdes) (version 2) | ecosystem: Host-associated > Plants > Roots > Nodule | place: USA...
TATTTATTTATTTTTGGCTGTTCAAAAAAAAAAAAAAAGCTTTTATAAACTTAGTTTTCAAGATAGTATCAATTCTCATATACTCATATTGACTTTCTTTAAACGCACAAGAGTCATATTAGGACATTTATGAATAATACCATCAACACTACATTTTACATAATAATTTCCAAACCACATTAGAATTTGGAGAATATGTTGGAGAATATATGCAAACATGAATATTAATATTGAAGTTTCTAATAATAACAAACTCCTCATTATTATTGACCATGATTCTTTTTAAAAGTATTATGAGTCATGTTAGTCCTATAAGTAATAAGATCTTTTATTGTATTAAAATCCAATTATGAATAAACTAATTATTAATTAATGTTTAATCACATGTGATTATACTTAATCAAGGAGTAAACTAACAACTAACTAGTAATTAATCACATTTATGTATGCTCGTTGAGGGTTTTCATAGCTCTTCAAGCTTAACTTTTTGAACGTCATTATTTTGTTGTTTAACCTTTTAAGTCGTGCAAATTTTCTTGACAGTCTATAATTAACTTCTATATTCATGTAGGGACGATAATTACATTCATGTTATTTTTACTCTTAAGTTTGTGTTATTCTAAACCATTGCTGTTTCATCACCCACCTTACTTCTCACGTTATACATTGCCATCAAATTTTGCAACACAACTCTCACGTTATTAAACCTAATTAGAGGCTATGCCAGTTTAGTAAGTCACTTTATGTCGTAAACTTGGGGATCACAAAATCTGAAGTACCAACTATATATTAATCTATACCTTATTTTCTATAACAAAAGTCTTGATCTCTTTCTAAAGGAAGTTAACCGTTACATTTGGGTTTACCATTTTCTCTACAATTTTGTACTGCAGGAAGTAAAAACAAAAGAAGAAAGTGTAGTATTGAAGCTAAACTTTCAATATATATACCCTTAATACAATTTATTTATAATTTTATATTTTAGTTGTACATATCAATTTCTTTCCTGAAAGAAAGTAAAGGTGTTCAAAAGGGAGCGAGTTCAAAAGGTTGCCCAACTAGAATGAAAATCGGGTTGATCCATACCTGAATGCCATTGCTTTAACGAAGTGGATTCGTGAGTTGAGTAATGCTGTTTGGCAATTGATTCCTGCATCTCATCAAAATATCATAATACTAGAAAAACCCTTGCTAGAATATTCAAAAGGAGAGTGGTGTGGACATTCTTCGAAGATTGTGTACTTCAACGTGAGTGGGAGGTAAATAAGAGTTCTGAAAAATAAATTCCAGAATAGATAGGGGGTGTGAAATGTCTTACAGAAAATATTTTTCTTAAAAGGTTTTTTAATATGAAAAATATTTTTCAAAAGAGGGGGTGTAAAGACGAGTGGTTACGAAAAAACGTTTTTCATAATATAAAAATCTTTTATGAAAAATATTTTCCATAATACAAAAACTTCTGACAGAAAAAGTTTTTCATAATACAAAAATCTCTTACGAAAAAAGTTTTTCATAATATAAAAATCTCTTACGAAAAAAGTTTTTCATAAGACAAAAACCTCTTATAAAAAACATTTTTTATAAGACAAAAACCTCTTACGAAAAATATTTTTTATAAGACAAAAACCTCTTACGTTAAACATTTTTTATAAAACATTTCACACTCCCACAATTCAGTCTCTTATAAATTTTTTTTTTTGAAATATCCTAAACTTTTTTGTCTTTATTAACAGGATATAAATGTCTATTTCACATATTTTGAAGAGGTGCCAAACAAATGTTGAAATGTAAGAAGCAATTTTCATGTTAAACCCTAAACCCTAATACAAATACTTAATGAAAAAGTTGTCAAAAATAAGATAAGATTTGCTTTTGCGAAAACACCGTTATATTGATTTTTTAATTTTTTTTTTTTTTGGCGACATCTTATCACTTCTCCAGAAGTTTAACAGACTCGATAAATGCTTGACCATTGAAAATTTTAATGCTAAATTTGCAAATTAGTTGTCTTGATTTGCAAAGTGATGCTGATCAAGTAGTAAAATATGCGTATTTTTATTTTCATTTGAAATTTGTTCCTGTATTCAAATCTTAACAATAGAAAATTTTCTGTGCTTCAACGTTGCCTCTTTATCTGGTGAATAAAATTACGTAATTTTTCGCGTTTAGGAGGAATTTATTTCCAAAATAGAGGCTTTTGTATGATTAAAAAACAATTATTTTATATTATTAAGAGGCACAAGCTACTTGCACCTATATAATTATCAGATTGCATCACTCTTACGCTAATATTCTCATCTATAACTTTCTGTGGAGAAAATTGACTTTTACATATTGCTGAGGATAAATTTATACTTGATCTTTGAAATATTCTTTAGCCTAGAATATGATACTTTTTGTTCTTATTTCTTTTTAATGATCATATTTGATTGATACAAAATATTTATCAATTTTATTGATGATTAATTTTTATTGAAAATATAATTGATAAGGAATCAGGTATGAAGGAGTTTCCTATTAAACCAGTTTGGTAAAAGAAAAAAAAAAAATATAGATCAAAATATCCGATAAATCTATTTGTGGTTTTATTAGCACTTTGAAGAAATTGATTGCTTTTTTAATTTGTTTTCACAATAAGAACTTCAATTTCATAAGTTTGTATTTGATTTGGTCATTTATGTATTTGAATCTTGTTTAGTAATAATGTACTATCATATTTTATTATTTTAATTTTCTCTTTTTCTTTACTATGTAATGAAAATATTGAATTATTATTGTATTACGAGTATTATATTATGCATATCTGTTATTAATAATTTTTTTAATATTATCCTTTATAATAGGTAAACTCTTGTAAATTGAATCTATAGATCGTTTGAGTTTAACAACCTTGAATTTTTACATCAATACATCTTTCACACCCAACCCATTTGAGCACAAGCACACTCTTATGAATGAAACTCTTACTTCCAAATCTCTTATATACAAGACACAAGTTTAACATTTAACTGTATATTGCAGTGCAAGTCTGAAACATACCAAGTACATGCTAATTATTGTTATATAGAAGTACTAATGATAATTAGAAACTATGAAAAATTGCTTTCCTCTATCCTAAATTATGTCTTTTTCTTTCAGAACTACTAAGCATTATGTGTATTCCAATTAACAACAAGTAACAATCTTTGGTTTTCATAATTGTATAGTAATCACCACCATGAAACAGTAAACCATTGATGAAAAAGTTTATTGCAATTCTCGAGGACAAATTGGAAAGCAAAAATTTCCTATAGGAGATATTACAATGATGCCAAAACTGAGAGTCATGGAATAATGCTTAATTGATTTACACCACAACAATAAAATCCCATATCCCCAGAATACAGAACAGTTACTATGGTTGATCAAATTACAGTTTCATCTGTTCAAATTCACAGTGCTCAAGATGTACAATGAATACTATACTATTCTTATTCATTCATGTTGTCTTTTGTAAGATGTTGTACAGTGAATACAATAATACAATGAGAATGACATTTTCTGCCACAAAGTGAAATAACTTGTAACTCCCTAGCTTCGTGGTAATATACAAATCTATGATGGTGGAAAAGCCTTCACTTACTGAAATTAAACTCTGTCAGCAGGGGAGTATGGAGGAATTGGATTATAATATAAAGGTGCTTTACCCTGAAGTTCATTGTTGCTCTTGGAACTGAATTTCTTATCGATTGCTTCTTGTATGTTATTCATTTCCAAGGAACTTGGCAATTTCTGGTTGCCTAAAACTACCACAGACATGAAGAATGCTTGTAAATGATTGATAGTTGAACTGTATTCGACAGAATAGAATCCATCCTTCAATGGCACCAAAGTAAACAAGGGAGTGTTTTCCTCAGCTCCTTCCTGAAAGTTATGGCATAGATGATATGAACTGGCTAGCCATTATATTTATAATTGCATATACTCATGGCCACAGGGAGAAAAATAAAAGCATACCTGAACAAAAAGATGAAATCTCTCAAGGTAAGATTTTGAACTCCTTGGAATATTTGAAGTAATGTTTTGGTTAGAGAGAACAAGCAATTTGCAACCAACATCCCAACCTCCACAATCACATGATCCCCCCAACTTCCATCTTTGGATCAATGGTGAAGGTTCTCCAGTGTTTGGTGAACTATGTACTCCACCAGGAAGTATAACTTTAATGCTGCCACAGATATCATTTTCTTGTGCGCTGCAAAAGCATTTTTCATATGCCAAGCACTTTAGGCATCTCTTACTCGGCAAATTATGACTATATAGTAGTCCTTCATGATTTATGTTTTCACAAGGAATCTCAATAACAACAGCTGCAAGCTCCTTGCTCATGAAGAACTGTGGTGTTTCTCGATCTAGTTGGTCAACTTCAACTCCCATTAGGACATATTCTTTCACCACTCTATCTGTCTTGGAGTTCTCATTGTTTGATTCATCGATTTTAGAGCCAGAAACCCTCATCTTACCAACGATATTGTAGACATATCCACAGTTTTTTTCTTTACTCCAATGACTCATCCATTTGCCACTCTTTTTCTTTATTTCATTAACAAGATAGAATGTAAAATAGCAGTCTAAATCATCCTTCTCCTCCAATGCTAAATTCTTCGTGGTAGCTGCAAGAACCTTTCTTTCACTGTTGATCACAAATTTAAACAAAGGTACTCCATTTCTTATAGTTAGCTGCAAAAGAGCCTGGAAAGATGATTCCTTACTCTTTTCATCAGGCAGATTAATTGACCTCAAGCTGATCGAATCTATGCTTCCTTTTGATGTCACACTGTGTTCATCTGAAAAGCGTAGGCTTGATGTCTTATGCTTTAATATGGGGTCTAGTAACCTCAGCAAGGGGCTGGACCTGGTTCTGTTATGACCTTTTACTTTGTATTTGCTATGGTTTTCCAAACAAGCAGAAGATTCTGGTGTCACTGAACCAGACTTTGAACTCACATACACGGAGCTAAGTTTTGGAATAGAACTTTCCTTGAAACTGAAACTTCTCCCAATCCGACTTAAGCTTAAGCTAAGTCGACGATTAGATGAGGGATTCACATGTGTCGGCTCAGGAATTTCATGGTCCCGCGGTTCCAGCAAATTACTGAAAGCACACTGATTTTTTAGCTTGATATCTAACACATCCTTTTCAGTGCAAGTATCTTTAGATTGGAGACTAGATGTGTTATTTGAGCAAGATGCTTTCTTATGCACTCCAGAAGATAGACCAATATCTAGATCAGTATTATTATTCTGTTGCAGTGTTTGATAGGAACCAGGCTCAGCCACAGAAGGCAGTACCTTTGAATGTGGAATTTCAGAATGTAACTCTTCAGTGTAAACCTCCTCAGGAATGGACATATATGACAAACTACTCCTGCTTGATTCCACAAGGTCTTCATCGGATGAGGTTCTTGATTGAGAATGCTGAAAATAGTCTTCAGATTTCAATTGCAAAACTCTTCGGGGACGAAGCAACACGATATTACTAGGCATCCTTTGACTTTGTTTATCACCAGCATCAATATCTGATTCCTGCCACTGATCCATCTTGTTCTTGACTTCACTGCCGCTTGAACTCATTTTCTTCTGCGAACGAAATGACACACCTTTATTTTTTGATTCTGATGATGAACTAGACTTCAGATTTCTCTCCTTTTTCTTGAGGCTATGTGGAGGCAAACCCTGCATTCTCTTCTCATCTTCAATATTCCTACCACTAGAATTTTCATTAGAAACTACTGCGACCCCATGATGCCTGGATTTAGATGCAGAGCTTCCAACTACTGAAGTTATTTCATCATAGTCATTAACTTTCACCCTTTGAAGTGATGTAACTGACTGAGTTTTGCCAAATTCCGAGGGTGACATTCCGAGTTCATCTCCAATTGTCCTTGTTTTAATTTCAGAATGTTGATACTGTTTGACATTCTGAGAAGACATTTTAGAACTTATAGCAAGGTCTTCTTTATAAGGTCCGTTGCCTCTTGAAGAACTCAAACCTTTTTTACCATCAAGCCTTTTATTATGGCCAACAGAAAGGGTAGATGATGTGATGGCTGCCGTTGATGATGATTCTTCACTGCTATTGAAAGATGTGAAATTGCTAGCTTCTGCCCTTGTATGCGTTTGCTTGCTCTTCCATTTTTCAAGTTGTGACCAATCAAGAACCCCAACATTTAAAGCCTTCCCTTGAATGCTTTCTCCTCCATCAGAACGCTTGAGAAATTCAGGCAAACTAGACATGTACTTGACAAGTTCATCAGGTGGAGTTGAACTTCCCTTTGCAGTATCCAAGTTTTGAACCTTTCTTACTACATCATGCTTTGCTTTATAACCAGAATCACTGCTTGCTTGACCAACAATAAACTTTGATTTTAAACTAAGTGAGTCCCTTGGAGATGGATTGGGTTGGGGCAAATTAGAACCATCCTTTGCTGACTTTGACCTGCTTTGCTGTTTTGAGCCTTTCTTTCTAAGGGTTAAGCCAAACCCCATCTCTTCAGATGGATTCAACAACTCATTATATTGAAGGATGGTCAATGATATGATTTAATATATGCTAAGATTTCACTCTGAAGTTTCTCCCGTAAACTCATGCTGCAGAGGAGTTACTCCACTTGATCTGGAGATGTTTACATTTAGATCAATTTGTAGAAAAACAAAAAAGAAATCCAAAAAACATGGTGCAAATATTAAATTCACAGAATAAGGATTTCGCAGGAGGAACTTAGATGGCAACCAAAGCAATTCAACAATGATATCAAATTACATTTTACAACACAACAATAGTATGTGTGGATAAACAGAATAACATGTAACATATATTACAATTTATAATATCACATACGTACTACATATTAAAGGGTATTAAACAATTAAATGATGTTAGAGGAGAAAAGAATCGTCATTTGAAATGGGTTATTGCTTTCTTTCTTTAAGTATATTTTGGTACCAAAATGCAAATAGTTAATTGTTGCTTGAAAAATAGAAATTTAGTTTTGAGCTGAGAAGAATGAATTGGGAGTTGTGACAGAAAGCCACGTGAAAGGAAGTGATTGAACTGTAAACATCCACGTCTTAATTCAGTGAACAAGAACGATGGATATCCACCACTCCTTACTCAAGAAAACAACAATGAACGCATTTCCTTACATTAACCTATGAATACGATGCTTCTGAATTAAATGCTAATTAATTTCACATAAATGCACATCACTATCATGACATAACCTCTGGTTGGAACCCAAATCAGAACAAAAACCACAGAAGTAAGCATAGCCTAATACTTGTGCAAAACTTAGTCTATAACATCAGAACCAATTAATTTGTAAAACGATGGGTAGCCAATTTAGTAATACACAACATGAGTCCACAATTGGAAACAGAACCCAAATTTACGAATGACATCAGAAAATTTATTCCTGTTTGGCTGCAGAGAAAAAAAAAAAAAAGATGCAGTCACCAAAAGTAAAACGAAAGTCAAACACCCTCTTCCTGGAAAATCAGGACCAACAAAACCCACATTTTCAATGAAACAAAGGAACCAAACACAATGATCAAAAAGTTCCCTTTCAACCCTGGATTAAATTATTTCAAGAAAAAACAAACAACAAAGATAATACACAGAAGAAGGTGATACAAAGATGGAGCAGCTAGCTGAATCTCAGTTTTCTGAAGAACTTACCAACCCAGAGAAGCAAGAGTGAAAAAGAAGAAAATTTGGCAGAGGGGAGAGGGAAATCCTCCACGTGGGTATGTTATGGCGGCAAAGTGGAAGAGGAACAGGCTTCGGAGATCCCGAGGAATATCGAAAGGTGATTGGGTGAAGAATTCAATGCAGGAGGAGATAGATAGGTTGGAAGCAAAGCTCAGAAATGGAAATTAACGGTGGCAGCACGGTGCAAGGCGTGTGGAATCATTGTTCCACGTTGTGGTTCATCATCACAAGCATCAATATCACCATCAAAATAATCCATCTCTTGCTTCTTCTACGTATTGGTACTTAGTACATGTACATGTATGTGTTTTCTTCATTGGTAAACAAAGAGAGAGAAAATAATCATAGTTCCAACAATTCTTATGTAACAAAACACACAGAGGAAGATAGAGAGGTGTGTGTGTGTGACAGTGAGATGAAAGTGTGTGTTGGGTCGCTGCGTGGGCCCCATGACGGGGAAGTTGTTTCCCTTTCACGATTGCCTATGTTCGAGAGCTGGGGCCCACTAGCCTCCAACTAATTTTTGTTTATTTTAATAAATATGGTAAACACTTATACCATGGCAAACGAGTAATGTTTTTATATAATTAAATAATATTATTTTATTATATATCACATAAAATTAGTATAACTATAGTTTCAAGTCATTTATATATTTTTATTGCAGCTTTTATTGAAAAAATTATTTATTGAATAAATGTTTAAATTTTTTTATTTTTATAATATGTGGTTGTTTGATTTTTTTATTGATAAAATGAGTTTAACTATTATTTTTCTCCTCCCATTTTCTAATTTGATGATAATTTTTAGAGAAATATTATTTAACTTTACAATTATATATATATATATATATATATATATATATATATATATATATATATATATATATATATATATTAATTTAATGATATTTCTAAATACTGTGAGATATGTAACTCAATTCTTTGTACGACAATAGAAAAAAGTTAAAAGTAATATTGTAGATGTAAATAATATTATTAGAATATATGTTAACATGTTTTGATGTAATTTTAAAAAGTAAAATTCAACTCTAATTCAATCTTAAAAGCTGGTTTGGTAGATTTGATAACATCTTTAAGAAATATAAAATTTCTAATAATAAAAGTCAAATGATGATGTCATCTTGTTCATCACAAATTTACAATGTATTAAATTTAACTAAACTTAATTATTAAAAGAGCTAATATTTGTTAAATGGGATTTATTCACCCACTTTGAACTTTTGTTTCCTAAATTAAATCACTCATGATTGATTAAAATTTTAATTAATTAAAAAAAGATGTTTACAATCATGTATAAAAATTGTGAATAAACTAACAGAAGAAAATTGACAGTTGGGTGTGGGAATAGGACTGTAAAACACTTTGATTATGCTGTTTTGCAAAAAGGTAAGATTAATCGATCCTCGTACCGAATCATAAACGATTTCGACAGAGTGACGAAATACCATGAACGTAAAGATTAATATAGAAACTAATTATCTCCTTTTTGGTGTTTTGCAACTCAAACTATTCTAATACTAATACTTTAATAATGAGTTCTTACTAATTGATGCTGAAGTTAACTGAAATTTATCCAAGTGTTTTGACCACATTACATTTTTCTCTGAAAAAGATGAATGATCTAAACTGAAATTATTCGTTTCCTTTTTTTAATGCCATGCCAAATGATCCACGCCTCACAAAATGCTAAAGAAATTTAAAGGTGATTGCTTTTGTAATCATCAACTTTAAATTCCTCGACGATCGTGCTGTAACCTAACTTTCAAGATCATGAAACTAACTCAACTGAATATCAAAGAATTAAAGTTTTGAACATTTAATAAAGAAAATAATTACATAGGACTATAATAAATTAGTTGATAGCAATAAAAAACAAAGAAGCATTCATATTCCTTTTGAATTACCACCCAACAATACTTTCTTTTTTGGCTATTAAGGTTATAGTATCGTGAAAGGCAAGCATGCCATCTTTGTCTTAAGAGTATGCTATACAACAGGCACGAAATATCACACTATTTTTATATAATAAAGGTTTTTTCAGCAACTAAAAAAACATTTTACTTTTATATTTTAAATACAGTTTAAAATAAATTATCTATATACCTTCTTCAGTTTTTTATTTAATGTTCAAACAATTTTTAATGCATTATAAAATAGAGCTAAGAATATTTAAAAAAAAAAGCATATTATCTTAAAAATTAAAAAATAACAAATAAAACCCAACAATTTTTTATTAAAAAAAGGCCATATGAAAGAACAAAGGAATTCTGTTCATCATGCTCTTTAAAAGCATTTTTTTTTTTTTAATTTATAGATTGGAAGAGATATGCAACACTTATACTATGACATCAGAACCACTATAGGACTTTTGATGACATTTATGGCTTTAGGATTCATTTCTTTATGTTTCTTGGGCATTTGTATACAATATAGATTTATTATTCGACTTGAATATTATTATAAAGTTCTTTTCTTGACTAATTATAGGTCGCATAACTATATTTGAATTTGTCTTGAATTTTCAAGAATTCTGCAAGTTCTTTTAATCACTCATTGTGTCACCAACCGTGTAACATTCCTTCGTGCAGGCAAGTGGAACCTATACTCAAAAGCTATGTGACAGATCCAATACGAGGGAATAACTCAACATGACAAAACTTTCTCCCACTCCATCTTCGTGGTTTCTTTTATTAATTGCCGTGGTCAAATATTTTAGTTATCCACAAGAAGAATAGACACTTCATTAATTTCTCTATTGGGCTTAGTACAATTTTCAGTGCGGCACAACTTCTTGAAGGCTTCTTCCTGCACCTCCATATCTTCTTCCTCCATCTCTGTATATATCTCCAAAATTTTTAAACTACTCCTACAATGTCTGATTTATTCTCATCCAACATGCACCTTTATATATCCCAACCCTCAAAATTTTCAAACTATATCGTCACTGTAAAGAAAAGTCACCTTAAAAGAGAGTTATCGTCGTGTCGTTTATATCTGCCGTATCCATATCCATCGTCAATTACCATTGAAGGTATTGTAGTGTTTGTTAATGGAATAAATAATGGAAGGAGAAGGGAGAGGGAAGTAGGTGACATTGTGCGGCAGGGTGGAGGGAGATTTTGCGTTTGGTTCCTATTTCGGGTGGAGGGAGATTTTGCATTTGGTTCCTATTCCGAATTGCTCAATCTGAAAGATTGAAAAACTTATAAAAAAGATTAAGATGAGTGAAAAACTTAATTCAATCTACTATTCAATATATCATCATATTTTTTCTTTAAAAGTTTTAAATGTTTGTAATATATCCCAATAAAAAACAACAAAATTGAAATAAAATAATAGCATAAGCTAGTTACTCCACTGGTATAGGGTGGCAAACACTCGCCTTAATTTCAACATGGATACAAAAATAAAATTTATTATAAAGAAAATAAAGAAAGTGTAAGGAATCTATACAACCTGACTTGATAAGCAGATTAATGCAGAAAAACAATGAGTAGTTATGGCTCGAAGTTAAGAAAGAACTTCAGACAATGCTGGGTAATCTTCAAAAATTTTTGGTAACGCTCCTTCAAAGTGGCGGCACAAAGCTAGCAGCGCACCCAATCCACATAGTGGCAGACGACGACAACAACAGTAGTAGTGACGAAAGACAACAACGACAACAATAGTGACGATGAAAAACACTCCTCATAGTGGCAGTACAAAGCTGGTGGCGCGGGTTCAGTGGCGGCGCTGGTTAAGGTGGAATAATGTATAGAGATGCAGAGTTGAAAATGGTATAATTGACTTTGCAGTAAAATAATAGGGACAATATGAAAAATCTATAATTATAATTGTATGGAGGTACGTGAAGAAAATATGAAAGTGGAGGAAGAAGTCGTCCAACTTCTTTTTGACAAATTTCAAGATAATTTTGAAAAATGATCCCTGTAATTACATATTTTAAATAGGAAAAATAATAATTTGACACTACTATTTTTAAAAAACATTCATTTAACACTGTTTATATTAATAAAATATTATATATTAATAAAATAATAATATTTTTTTTATATTAAATGAGAGTAGAATGTGAATAGTGGTATTAAAATATCATCACCCTTTAAATAGATATGCAACAACTCATCATTATACATTAATGAAATATGCTAATTATATTTAGCATGATTAAAATAAATTAAAATTTAGATTATAGTCATATTAATATTTTAATATATTAAAATGTTAAGAGTTTAAAGTTTAATTTTATTTTAATCTATTAAGATAGCTTTAATAAATTAAAAGAATTATGTAAAAAATTTTAATATAGTTTTTTTTTTGTTTTTTTCTTAACAAAATCACAAAATCAGTTTCATTAATTCATAAATCTTTTACTAATGAGAAATACCTTCTATTGAGATAAACATAACTTTTTGAAGCTACCTTGTTTTATTTTTATGATCAAATTTTTGATTCAATTTCTTTGATTACCATTATTTTATTTCTTTGTTATACTCAATCAAACTTTCAAATTATTTTACTTTTGTATGTTTTGTTTTTCTTCTCTGTTTGTAAGCTTAGATAGAGTTTTAAAGTTGATCTTCTAGGATTTTAAGGAGTTGGTCTAAGATTTTAGTTTTTGGATGTTTACCATTCTATTTTTTTTATTTTATGTGTTTGTTAAAATTTGAAAGATTAGTGAATTGATTTAGTTAGGATGATTGAGCAACTAAATGTAGCCCCTTTCAAGAGTCAATCAACCAATATAAATTTTGGTGTGTTTCTCTCTTTCTCTCACTTGTTATATTGATCATCACATCTATTATATATCTTGCATTTTGAAAAACATTCAAATTGACTTGGTTATGCACAAAATTAGTTTGCATTTTTTTTAATAAATCAATCTTTTAAAGATTTGCTATGCTACTTTGAAAATTGGTGATGGTTTTATTTACCCTCTCTACTCAATTTATCAATTTTAATAAGAAGATCATGTCTTCTATCATGTAAAAATTGATATTTGTAACATATATGTTGATGTGCTCATGAATTCTCTAGTGTCATAGTACCTATCTATAGTTTGTCTCTTTCCACTTTAAGAGATGAGTTTCCATGGTATCGTCCATAAAAGGATGTTAGTGATCTTGAGACATGGAGGTGTAGGCAAAGGCATGATATTTTGTTATGATTCTTTAACTATTGTCAACTTGATGTGCTCTTGTCATAAAGGGTGAAAAATGTGAGTAACTTGGGACATCTTTGACCTTGTTACTACGCTTAAGATCTGGATGATATGATGTATTTTATCTTTCCTCAACTTTTTATCCTATTTAAGCATTCTTAGTGCATAGAGCTTCCTTCACAACCTATATTTTCCTTACTTCTTCCTTGATTAAGAGGTGTCTTTCCATCAATGCTCAAAATGATGGGTGAGTATATTGTAATGTCACTCTGACACTCAAGTCAAATCAATAATGAATGAGGTAATAAATGCTCAATAATAAAACAATATATATACCTTATCATCACATTTTATACTATTTTAATGAATTTTTACCATTGTAGGTTTCAATGATGTATCCATATTTTTAACCTTTAATCAGTTGTAGTAACCTAACTATTCATCATCATGTAATCAACTAGTATTTAAGACTTTATATTATTATTGGTAACAGAATATATTAAATTACAATTAAGACAAATTTATAATATTTGAAAAAACAATTGTAAGATTTGTTGGCTTATGAGACAATATTGTTTATTGTGACAAACATGATCATGTTAAACTAGCATACAATTATATTAAAACAATTTAGAATTTTTTGTTTTAAATTTACACAATACGGTCATGCTTACAATTAAGATGATGGTGTGTTTTTTTATTAGCAAAGAATAAATTAATATTAATTGGAAGACGCTCCAACCTTTATACAAAATTAATATAAGATATACAACTTTCCTTGTCCTTTTGTTTACTTAAAAAAGTGTTTACACTTTTCCAGCTCTTAGCATATATGACATCATCGGATCACGCCTAAGAAATCTAGAATTACATAGAACAAAAGGTTTACATGACGAAAAAAAGGCTCAAGATGTGAATTGTCGTCCTTTCAAAAATGTTGTACAACATATCAATAGCTAGAGCCTCTCAGAAAGATATTATTATGGACTTTGTCCTAGGTCTTTCAAGAACCCAAAAGGGATATGATTCTCTTTGTGGTGGTGGATCGCTTTAGTAAGATGACTCATTTTATCCCATGGTCCACAAGACTACTAATCTTTCTCTTTTTAGGTTGTATATGGCTTTAATCCTTTCACAACTCTTGACTTGTTACCTCTCTCTGATACAACTTATTTATTTCATAAGAAAGAGTATCTAGAGCAAAATTTGTCAAAAAGTATCACGAGAAGGTTAAAGAGCAATTTGAAAAACAAACTCAAAAATATGTTGAATACAACAACAAATGGAGGAAGAAAATCACTTTTGAGGAAGGGAATTGGGTATGGATGCATTTGAGAAAAGATAGATTTTCCTCTCAGAGGAAGTCCAAACTTAGTCCAGAGAAGATGACCCATTCAAAGCCCTTCATAAATTCAATTTTTTTTAATCAGCGATAAAAAATAACATTATTAGGGGTAATAAGGTTACCCCAACCTATTTACATCAACACATGCACACATTGACCAAAATAACTTTCGTACTAAAAAAAATTCCTCCTCTCCTTCCCCCATTCCCCTTCTTGGTAACACCGCCTCCAATTAATCCTACACAAAAACCAACACCCCTGTCCATGTCCTCATAATTGGTCCTTCCCAAAAATGTATTTTGTAGTTCCACTTACAAAATATACAAATTGTAAAGCAAAAAAATTGGAACATCACAGTTCATAAATAAATGATAATGCGTATTGGTTAAACTTCCCAACTAATTATGGAGTTAGTCTCTTTCTAACATTTGTGACCTTTACTCCTTTTTGAGGGACTGATAATGAAGAAAAGAAATTTGGATATGAGGACATATCCTTCTTTGTCTTTTCTTGTAAGTCTTGTACAATGTATAGGAGTATGACTAAAATCTTTTGTATATGAGTAACTTTTTCTTTGTATAAAAAAATAAAAACTTAGGTGGAATAAGTTTTGGGCCTAATTGAGAATTTGAGCTCTAGGGTGTAATCCTCGTCATTAAGGAAGTCAAAGCCTTAATCGAGGAGGTCAAAATAGAGTCAATCACGACCTACCACTGGTCTACATGACTATGCACACATCAAGGGAGTTTTGGAGTTTATAAATACTTGAAAAATGCAAGATTTGAGTAATATGAGACTTCAGACATGTGCATATGTAGAATTACAAGTACATCTACACTTTGCACCTTTTAGTCTTGGGTCCCCTAGACTAATGAGTGTTAGAAGCTCCCAGGCCTATAAATAGAAGCTTATCACCTCCTTTTTTGTATTCACTTTGAAAATTAAATGAGAATTTATTTGCTAAAAACTTGTCTTCTCTTATTTAAAGTTATTAAAAAATTTGGGGGTAATATTCTCCTAGATTCACCACAAAAAACCTTCCATAAAAATGAAGACCCTTATATATTGAATTTCTCTCTAGAAACTCGAGAAAAAGTGTGACGATTGGAGTCTTTGGCTAACTCTAATGTACATTTAATTGGAATCCTCCACTATCTCTAAAGGTGCTTCCATCACCCTCCCTCATCTCTAAAACACTTTCAACATTTTATATTCTCCATATGCAACCGAAAAGTGAAAGAAGAAGAAAGTTGTCCCCTTATCATCTTTGGGTGATTAATGAATGATTAATATGATGGTGGTATGTTGGAAAGTGTATGTGTAAATTGAAAAATGTTCTTGAATCTTTCATAAATTCAAAACAGGTTCACAAAGTTTAGTTTCATCCCAAGGTAAAAAAAATGAGAATGAAGAGTTAGAGGAAAGAAAGTTTATTCAAATTAAGCTAGTCTAATTATTCGTCAGAAAAGTTCCACTAACGAAAACGTCAAATACAATAAATGTTTTTAATTGTCACTATTGATTCTGAACAAAGTAATCTTTAAATCGCGTTTAATTAACTTATAATCTTAAACCGAGACAGGAAAACACTCAAATATTTTAACACAGTTATTCCTAACTTTCACAAACATAAGGTTTAAGAAAATTACAAAATTTACTTAGAAAATGAAGTTATGTGAGTGTATCACAATACAGAACATTTTGGCACTGCAAAGAATTTAGTAGCTAAGCAAAACTTGCTTTATTCAAGTCATATATGCAAAGCAAAGTTTCTATCTATTAATTTGAACACAGTTCTATGTAACAGAAGGACAAGTTACAACTGTGTTTGATTCAATGTAATATAGTTTGCATGGCAAGCTTAGTTTAATTTAAAAGGTTTTCTAGGACAATATTTGAATAATTAACGTTAATATAACACGAATTTACCGTAAATATAGGCGTTAACACACTTATCACTAAGAAGTTAATTATGTGCTTCCTTTATGCTTCGTATTTAATTTTAATTTGATGGACGATTAAAAAAATCACTAAGAAGATAAGGAACATCAGGCAGGAAGTATGGCTTCGTGGAGACAACAATGGATATGGTCACAGTATCAGCAAGGAACATCATACTTCTTCTCCCACTTCCCTGTTAAATATGGAGAGTTTGGGAGGGGTGAAGGGTTGGTCTGAAAGGGAAAGGTAGAGTGCGACATAGGCCATCTAGATTGTGTGAGAGTTAGATGCATTTGTAGCTTGTAGCAAGGTTCAGTGAGTAATGTCAGCAGCAGGGAAATACTCATAGTAGGCCATATCACAAAGATGGAAAAATTGGGATAAATAGGTAGTGAAGAGGTATCTTTAGGGAGAGTGCAGGACAACAATATACGAACATTGTCAGAAATAGCAAGAGGAAGGTGTAGTGCAACAAAGGTGGTAAGCTACAGGCAAGCTTCAACAGCAATGCAGCAAAGCAGTACAACTTGAATAACATGAGTCAAAATATATATGCAATCTGGGAAAGCAAGCACTCATAATGCCAAAGTAGAGAGGAGTGACAAAAGTTGTGTACTAAAATTGAATTTGAAAGAACCATGGGAAACTACTGTGAGGAATGATTTGTGTTGATCACTAAAAGATGAGGGATATTGAACTTGTTTACAGTTTGTCTGAGAGGATTGTGGCACCTAGTGTCACTTTTATATTAATTGTATATAAAAAAACACCTTTTACTAATTTTCCTAATATATATATATTGTCATGTATACAGATTTTGAATAAATTAGAGTTTTTTTGTACTAATAATATTCATACAAAAATGGAAACTATAGGTATCAAGTGCTGTGTAATTGCTTTGTTTCTTCCTGCATGCAGCAAATGTTAACCACCAATTCAGAGTTCAGAAAAATATTAGAATGGTTGGATCATTGGTGAGAGTGACACAAATGAATTGTAGAAACATTCACATGCAGTGGTTGTGGGGTTCCACACCATGTGTGCAGTTTTAAATGTTGCTCTATGCTGCCCTACCGCTCAATGAAATTATGTTGTCGCCACCATCACATCGCCCTCATGGAATATCTTTTATGTATGATGTGTTCATTTCCTCACTTTTCAACTCTGTGGCTGAAAGTATCACTAATGAGAGCTTGGTAATTAATTGTATTATGAAAATAGAGAAATGAACAAAAATGAATAAAGGATGTGAGAATGAAAATATTCTCTCTGTTTTTTTTTTATTTTTCATTCAAAATAGAGAACTGAATATATACAAATATTGTACCCATTCTAGGTATATCTAAATAAAGAAAACAAAATAAAATTATTACAATCTGATAATGTCATAAAAACAAATAAACAGAATTGATGATAATTTGATTCTATCATAAAGACAAAATCGCATAATTAGTTTCCTTCTAGAAGCCTTCTATCCATATCCTCTGAACCCCAGCAAGTTGGGGAGCAAATATTGATGAGACCCAATTTGGAACAAATATTCTTGAAAGACTGAGGACCTAAGGCTTTGGTATAAATGTCTGCTAGCTGCTCTGTGGTGGAAATGGGAAGCAAATGAATGAGACCCTTCTTCAACTTTTCTCTAACAATGTGACAGTCTATTTCTATATGTTTGGTGCGCTCATGAAACACTGGATTTGGTGCAATATATCTTGCTGAGTCATTGTCACAATATAAAAGAGATGGTTGCTCAAAAG
>Ga0209700_106501_pt1 | contig 17975 bp, 15 predicted proteins | sample SiratroredBW_FD_187528 | JGI IMG/M metagenome (GOLD analysis project Ga0209700, IMG submission 187528) | Root nodule microbial communities of legume samples collected from California, USA - Siratro red BW (SPAdes) (version 2) | ecosystem: Host-associated > Plants > Roots > Nodule | place: USA...
AAAATTAAGAAGACAGGAATTGCGATTTAGAGATGTTATTTTCATATCTGGCCTATATGACAGAAAAATAACAAGGTTAAAACCAAAACCATGCCTTTTTAATTTTTTCAAACACACATACATTTCTTGCCTTCAAGTCACAGTCTTTGCAAAATCAGTCTAACAAGACTGCAGCAGCAACTGTATGGTACTATTGACCGTGAAGATCACCACCCAACATAAATATTTCTTTAGGAATCCTAAGTGTATCACTGAGGATGACATCCCAGAACCCACAAGCACCAAAACCTACTTAACATAGTGAGTTTTTTGATTTCTAAAGAAACAAGCTGGCATGAATACCTCACTTCGTCAAATAGTAACACTACAAAATACCTGCTGAAGTCTGGTTGGTCCGATTTTGTAAAGGACAATAACTTAAAAGCAGGAAATGTATTAGTCTTTGAAAAAATTAAGAAGCCAGGAATTGCGATTTAGAGATGTTATTTTCATATCTGACCTATATGACAGAAAAATAACAAGGTTAAAACCAAAACCATGCCTTTTTAATATTTTCAAACACAAATACATTTCCTGCTTTCAAGTCACAGTCTTTGCAAAATCAGTCCAACAAGGCTGCAGCAGCAACTGTATGGTACTATTGACCGTGAAGATGACCACCCAACATAAATATTTCTTTAGGAATCCTAAGTGTATCACTGAGTATGACATCCGAGAACCCACAAGCACCAAAGTAGTTAGCTCAGTTCAGCTAAGTGGCTCGATCAGTTCACATAAATGGTTCGCTGTGTGTACTTTTTGAACACACAGATTTGTTTGAGGGGTGAAATGTCTAAGTGGTTTGCTCAGTTCACCTAAGTGGTTCGCTGTGTGTAATTTTGGAACACACAGATTTGTTTGAGGGGTGAAATGTCTAAGTGGTTCGCCCAGTTTAAATAAGTGGTTCGATGTGTGTAATTTTGGAACAAACACATTTGTTTGAGGGGTGAAATGTCTAAGTGGTTCGCCCAGTTTAAATAAGTGGTTCGCTGTGTGTAATTTTGGAACACACACATTTGTTTGAGGGGTGAAATGTCTAAGAGGTTCGCTCAGTTCAAATAAGTGGTTCGCTGTGTGTACCTTTCGAAAACACACATTTGTTTGAGGGGTGAAATGCCTAAATCGTTCGCCCAGTTTAAATAAGTGGTTCGCTGTGTGTAATTTTGGAACACACACATTTGTTTGAGGGGTGAAATGTCTAAGTGGTTCGCTCAGTTCAAATAAGTGGTTCGCTGTGTGTACTTTTCGAACACACACATTTGTTTGAGTCGTGAAATATCTAAGTGGTTCGCTCAGTTCAGCTAAGTGGTTCGCTGTGTGTAATTTTGGAACACACACATTTGTTTAAGGGGTGAAATGTCTAAGTGGTTCGCTCAGTTCAAATAAGTGGTTCGCTTTGTGTACTTTTCGAACACACACATTTGTTTGAGTTGTCAAATGTCTAAGTGGTTCGCTCAGTTCACCTAAATGGTTCGCTGTGTGTAATTTTGGAACACACACATTTGTTTAAGGGGTGAAATGTCTAAGTGGTTCGCTCAGTTCAAATAAGTGGTTCACTGTGTGTACTTTTTGAACACACAGACTTGTGTGAGGGGTGAAAGCATTAAGTGGTTCGTTCAGTTCACATAAGTGGTTCGCTGTGTGTAATTTAGGAACACACACATTTGTTTGAGGGGTGAAATGTCTAAGTGGTTCACTCAGTTCAAATAACTGGTTCGCTGTGTGTACTTTTCGAACACACAGATATGTCTCAGGGGTGGAATGTGTAAGTGGTTCGCTCAGTTCAAATAAGTGGTTCGCTGTGTGTACTTTTCAAACACACAGACTTGTGTGAGGGGTGAAAGCACTAAGTGGTTTGTCCAGTTCACATAAGTGGTTCGCTGTGTGTAATTTAGGAACACGCACATTTGTTTGAGGGGTGCAATGTCTAAGTGGTTCGCTCAGTTAAAATAACTGGTTCGCTGTGTGTACTTTTCGAACACACAGATGTGTCTCAGGGGTGGAATGTCTAAGTGGTTCACTCAGTTCAAATAAGTGGTTCACTGTGTGTAGTTTTGGAACACACAGACTTGTCTGAGAGGTGAAAGCACTAAGGGGTTCGCTCAGTTCAAATAAGTGGTTCGCTGTGTGTACTTTTGGAACACACACATTTGTTTGAGGGGTGAAAGCACTAAGTGGTTCGCTCAGTTCAAATAAGTGGTTAGCTGTGTGTACTTTTGGAACACACAGACTTGTCTGATGGGTGAAAGCACTAAGTGGTTCGCTCAGTTGAAATAAGTGGTTCGCTGTGTGTTGTTTTGGAACACAGACTTGTGTGAGGGGTGAATGAACTAAGTGGTTCGCTCAGTTCAAATAAATGGTTCGCTGTGTGTAATTTTTGAATACACACATTTGTTTGAGTGGTGAAATGTCTAAGTGGTTCGCTCAGTTAACCTAAGTGGTTCGCTGTGTGTAATTTTGGAACACACACATTTGTTTGAGGGGTGAAAAGTCTAAGTGGTTCACTCAGTTCAAATAAGTGGTTCGTAGTTTTGGAACACACAGACTTGTCTGAGGGGTGAAATAACTAAGTGGTTCGCTCAGTTCAAATAAGTGGTTCGCTGTGTAGTTTTGGAACACACAGATTTGTCTGAGGGGTGAAATAACTAAGTGGTTCGCTCAGTTAACCTAAGTGGTTTGCTGTGTGTAGTTTTGGAACACACAGACTTGTCTGAGGAGTGAAATAACTAAGTGGTTCACTCAGTTCAAATAAGTGGTTCGCTGTGTATACTTTTGGAACACACACATTTGTTTGAGGGGTGAAATGTCTAAGTGGTTCGCTCATTTGAAATAAGTGGTTCGCTGTGTGTACTTTTGGAACACACACATTTGTTTGAGGGGTGAAATGTCTAAGTGGTTACCTCAGTTTAGATAAGTGGTTCGCTGTGTGTAGTTTTGGAACACACATGGGTCTTAGGGGTGGAATGTCTAAGTGGTTCGCTCAGTTCAAATAAGTGGTTCGCTGTGTGTAGTTTTGGAACACACAGACTTGTGTGAGGGGTGAAAGCACTAAGTGGTTCGTTCAGTTCACATAAGTGGTTCGCTGTGTGTAATTTGGGAACACACAGACTTGTGTGAGGGGTGAAATCACTAAGTGGTTCGTTCAGTTAACATAAGTGGTTCGCTGTGTGTAATTTTGAAACACAAAAACTTGTCTGATGGGTGAAAGAACTAAATGGTTCGCTCAGTTCAAATAAGTGGTTCGCTGTGTGTAGTTTTGGAACACACAGACTTGTCTGAGGGGTGAAAGCACTAACTGGTTCGCTCAGTTCAAATAAGTGGTTCACTGTGTGTACTTTTGGAACACACACATTTGTTTGAGTGGTGAAATGTCTAAGTGGTTCGCTCAGTTCAAATAACTGGTTCGCTGTGTGTACTTTTGGAACACACATGGGTCTCAGGGGTGGAATGTCTAAGTGGTTCGCTCAGTTCAAATAAGGGGTTCGCTGTGTGTACTTTTGGAACACACAGATTTGTTTGAGTGGTGAAAGCACTAAGTGGTTAGCTCAGTTCACCTAAGTGGTTCGCTGTGTCTAGTTTTGGAATATACACGATGTGAACAAACCCATGACCATAAACAAATCAAACGTCGACACCATCAACCCAGAACACATCAAGAAACAATTTTTTTCGCGTACAGGCATAACGAGAAAGCAAGATCAAACCATGTGAATAAACCTTAGACCGTAAACGAAGCAAAGATCGACACCTTCAACCCAGAACACATCGACAAACCATTTTTTTTCGTGTACATGCATAACCAGAAAGCAAGATCAAACCATGTGAATAAATCCTAAACCGTAAACGAAGCAAACATCGACACCAGCAACCCAGAACACAGTAAGATCTCATTTTTCGCATACATGCATAACTAGCAAGCAAAACCAAATCATATGAACAAACCCTAAACCCTAAACGAAGCAAACATCGACACACAGCAAGCATGTTTCATACCAAAAAAGCTTAGGGTTTAGGGTCAATACCACCAATGCAAACGGTAAAGCTTCGACGGTGGGGAAAAGGAAGGCGAATCTTGCAGAAGGAATGTGAATCTTACAGAAGGAACGCGAATCTTGTTGTTTCCTCTATTCTCTCTCCTCCAGAGCATGCGGGGTTAATGAGTGCAATGAGAAAATGAGATCTGCTTTTCCCTCTCAAATTGCCCTGCATTTTTCAGATGGCAAATGACAAAAGACACCCTTTGCAAAAAGACAAACATGAACCACGTAATTAGAAAACCATCTGTGTTTCTCTTTCTTTGCCACGCAGGACGACACTGCCACTTTGGAGTGTCAAATGGAGGTAAGAGAAAAAGGAGTGTCAAACTATCATTTTCCTCTCAAAAAAAACCCCAACGTTCAAGACGAGAAGAAGGTAGGCCCCAACAGCAGCAGTAGCAATCATGACGAAACATAGTAAAATAAACCTACAACAATCAATCACAACCAAATTATCCTAATACATCAACCATCCGAAGATCCTACAACCCTAATTTTGCAAACCATAGCTAATGAATCATAGAAAGGTATAAATCAAAAGGGAACTTGTAGGTGTAAATCAAAAGTCTGTGAGAAGCAGTGGAGGCGGTGGAGTCGCGATTGCGCGATGGCGGTAGAGTCACGCTTGCACGATGGTGGTGGTTGCAATTGTGCAATGACGGTGGAGTCGCGATTGTGTGATAGCAGTTGACGTTTGCGCGATAGCAAAGTGTTAACTACTTCTTCCGATCACACCCATTCCTAACTTGATATCAAAAGAATGATGTGAAAGGACGAGAGATGAGAGGAGTAAAGTTTACGATCTGAACTTTGTTTCTCACTGAAAATTCCACTTGCTCACTCTAATATCCTAATTACATTATGTTTAAATTTTAAAATATAATAAAATTACTTAAAAGATGTTTTTAAATAGATAATTATTTTATTATTAACTACTACTAAAAAGTTTTAGTATCTAATTATACTAATAAACTTTTAAATTATAAAATGAGATCTAAATTAACTAATATAGTAACTAATTATTTTTTATTTAAATTAATTATTATTTAATAATTATTTTTATTTTTAAATTAAGTAATATAGTTACTAATTATTTTTGGTTTCTAAATAAGTTACTATTTAATAAATTTTTAATAATGATTATTTTTGGTCTCTAAATAAGTTGCTATTTAATAATTTTCTTGTAATGCAAAATGAATCAAGTGATAAAGAGAAAATTTTTAATATGTGATAAATGAGAGGAGAGACTAAATATTAATCAAATAAAGAGAAAATAACTTAAGTGGATGAGAAAAGGAATGTAATACTACTAAAGGTGTGGTAAAGGATTCCAAAGAAGTGTGGTGACATAAGAAAAATAGTTGTCACATATCTAGAATTATTAAAGATATAATGGTTTAATGAAATTGAAGGAAATGAGATGTCTTATATAGGTGATGAAAAAAACAATTAATTAAATATTAATTAAAGTAAAATAATAAGTACTTTCTAAAAGAAAATGGAGGAAAAAATAGAAACTTTTATATATTGTATGATGGGAGATAGGTTAAAACAACTAATTAATAATTCAATAATTAATTAATTAATAATTAAACAATAGAGTAATGTAAACTCACCCTTCATTTTTCAGAAACAATCAGCTGGAAGATGATGTGCATACATCATAACACACCCTTAATTATAGTTTATGTTATCCCTCAATTATTTTGTCATCCTGTACATATTTTTCAGTGTCTTTCCGTTACAATCATTCAGGAACAAATCATTATATATATATATATATATATATATATATATATATATATATATATATATATATATATATATATATATACTAGTACATATCTATACGATATATGTGCTCAATATATAAAAATTATATTTTTCTATATGGTATTAAAGTTTCAAACTTAACTAGCAATTTTCGATACTATCAATGACCATTTCTACTCCTTCCGCTTATTCTGTTGTGAAACTTGTCACAGCAACTCAACTATCCATTAAATTATCTTCTTCAAATTATCCCACCTGGTACAAGAAAGTTACTCTATTGTTGACTGCAAATAATGTACTCTGCTATCTCAAGGGGACACTTGACCATGCTTGGTCTTCACCTCTCTCGCGTCACAGATCTCTCTCACAGGATTTTTTGATTCTGATTGGGCTGGAGATACTCATGATCACAAGTCTACTCTTGCCTATCTTATTTATATGTATTATGAAAAATAAAGAGATGAACAAAGATGAACAAAAATGAGCATAGGATATGAGAATGAAAATATTTTCTCTGTTTCTCTATGTTTGATCAAAAGTAGAGAACTGAATATATACAAGTACTGTACCCATTCTAGGTATAACTAAATCAAGAAAATAAAATAAAATGATTACAATCTGATAATTTCATAAAAAACAAATAAACAGAATTGATGGTAATTTGATTCTATCATAAAGACAAAATCACATAATTGATATTAGTTTCCTTCTGCCTTGTATCCATATCCTTTGAACCCCCCGCAAGCTGGGGAGCAAATAGTGATGAGACCCAGCTTGAAACAAATATTCTTGAAAGACTTAGGACCTATGCTAGTTGCTCTATGGTGGAAATGGGAAGCAAATGGATGAGACCCTTTTTTAATTTTTCTCTAACAATGTGACAGTCTATTTCTATATGTTTGGGGCGCTCATGAAGCACTGGATTTGCTACAATATATCTTGTTGAGTCATTGTCTCAATATAAAAGAGATGGTTGCTCAAAAGGAACTTTCAAATCTTGAAGAAGATAGACTAACCATTGAATTTCACAAGTAACAGTGGTCATTGCCCTGTATTCAGCTTCACAGGAACTTTTTATTTTTTGATATTGTTCCTTGCTTCTTTGGTTTCCAACATATAAGGGAATTTCCAAGATACACACTAAAATCAGTCACTGATTGTCTTGAACCACTACAGGTGCCCCAATCACTATCACAAAAGGCTTTGAGATGGGTATAACTGTTAGAAGAGAAAAATAAACCAAGACTTGGAGCTCTTTTAATATATTTGAGAATTCTAATTGCTGCATTATAGTGAGCAATTGTAGGCTTATCAATAAATTGAGAAAGTTGTTGAACAGAAAATGTGATGTTCAGTCGGGTATTAGTGAGATACATAAACCTTCCAAATCAACCTTTTATAGGCATGAACATCAGTAAAAGGCACACTTTCAGTAGAAGATAATTTACCAAGATTATCCACAGGAGTGGCTGTAGGTTTGCAGGCTAAAAGACCTGTATCTGTTAACAATTCCAATGCATATTTTCTTTGATTCATCATTATCCCTTTCTTACTTCTTGCTACTTCAAAACCAAGAAAATATCTTAAATCACGAAGATCCTTGATCTTGAATGTCTTATTCAAAGCTTCTTTGACTCGGCCAATCTCTTCTTTATCATTTCCTGCCAAAATTATATCATCCACATACACCAATAATGCCATAAAAGATCCTTCAGAAGAATTAATAAATAAGGAATAATCATTCATAGATTGAGTATATCCCACAGAAATAAAAAAGGATGACAATTTAGCAAACCACTCTCTGTCAGCTTGCTTAAGGCCATATAAAGCCTTTTTTAGTTTACAAACTTGTCCTGGTTGAATAGAAGTCAATCCAAGAGGAGCAACCATGTATACATCTTCTCTCAACTCTCTATGTAAGAAGACATTATTTATGTCTAATTGTTTTAACTCTCAGTTGTATATAGAGGCTAGAGAAAGAAGCAACCTTATAGTGGTCATCTATGCTACTGGAGAAAAGTTTCAAGGTAGTCAATGCCCTCTGTTTGTGTGTATCCCTTCGCCACTAATCTTGCTTTATATCTTTCAACAGTTCCATCAGCATTATACTTCATTTTGAATGCCCATTTGCCACCTATAGCAGTTTTGTTCTTGGGAAGAAGAACTGTCTCCCATGTTTTATTTGACTCCAAAGCAGATATCTCACACTGTATAGGCTTCCTCCAACAGTCATATTTCACAACTTCAGAATAAGTGTTTGGCTCAACATGTGAAGAAATAGACATAACAAAAGGGTTATAAGATGGTGATAATTTATCATAAGACAAAATAGAATTCAAAGGATATTTAACTCTAGAAGATGTATTGAAAATATTGAGATTACAATGATAATCCTTTAGATACTCAGGTGGTATTTTTGGTTTGGTACTCATTCGAATGGACTGTGTTGTTTCATGATTCTCATTAAGATTTTGGTTTCTATGGGAACAAACTTCTTCAGGGAACTGAATGTCTGATTCATGGTCATCATTAACATTATTTTCAATATTATCACAGGTGTAAAAATGACTTGTGATGGCTGATTCAAAATAGGTTGATCTTTTGCAAAAAGATTTTGATCATGAATGTCTGGACTATCAGTTTCATTACTAGTATCTTCAATCCTTTGATATGGAAAAATATGTTCATAGAAGACAACATCCCTAGACATAAAAATTTCTCTTGATTGAATATTCAACAAAATATATCCTTTTGTCCCCTTTTTAAAACCAATAGAAACACATTTTTATGCCCTTGGATCAAATTTACTTCTATTTGTTAACAAAGTTCTAGCATAGCATAAAGATCCAAAAACCTTTAATTGATTAAAATTTGGTGGAGTTTTGTAAAGCATTTCATGAGGAGAAAAATCATTTAAAACAGGTGTGGGAAGCATGTGTATACTATGTGCAACATGTATCACAGAATATGACTAATAAATTTTAGGTAAATAAGATTGTATCATAAGAGCTCTTGCTACATTTAATAAATGACCATGCTTCCTTTCATCTATACTATTTTGTTGAGGAGTATTGGCACATGAAATTTGATGTATTATTCTTTTGTTGATAAAAAAATTAGTCATGAAAAATTCAGTTTCATTATCACTTCTTATTACTTTAATTATTGTTGTCTCAAATTGTGTTTGAATAGAAACAACAAAATTTTCCAAATTCTTAACAACTTCAGATTTTTGTTTTAAAAGAAAAACTCATGTGTACCTCGAATAATCATCAACTATGGTCAAGAAATATTTATGACCATGAATTCATGATAATGAGTATGGTCCTCACACGTCAACATGAATCAAATCAAAACATTTTTTAGATTTAGATGCACTAAGAGGTAAGGGAAGTCTTTTTTGCTTTGCAAAATGACAAATATCACAAATAAAAGATTTGTTATACTTAACAAAAGGAAATTTATTTTTGATAACATCAATAGATTTGTTTGAAACATGCCCTAACCGAAAATACCAAAGGGTTTCGAGATCACTAGCAATGAAATTGACGGTATTGGTGATATGTGGAGATTTGACAGGTTTGATTTGAAGGTTTTGATAAGAAGGGACCCTGAGTATATAAAGTCTATCTTGCATCTCAGCTGATCCAATAACTTTCAAGGAAGTTTTGTCCTTAATGTGACAATCATTAGAATAAAAAATAATCACACAAGATAAATTATCAATTAACTTTGTTACTGAAAGAAGATTAAAAGTGAAGTTAGAAATATATAAAACATTATCTAGGACATGATATTGATTGATGAAAACACTTCCAAAATAATTTGCAATGACTTGATTTCCATTTGGTAATTTGACAGAGATAGGATTAATTTGATGATATGAAGTGAAATGAGTCAAGTATGAATAAATATGATCAGTGGTGAACTAAATGAAGAGAAAAATTTATTACCAGTGTGTTGTGTCGGAAGGAATGACAGGGATTTTATTAGAGGCATTGTCAGTGGATTTAGACTATTCTAGAAGGGCTAACAATGTCTGATACTGCTAAGAAGTAAAACCAATTTGTTGAGAATGTACTTCTGACCTTGAACCTTCATGATTCTGCTGCTGGTTACTATTACAATCTGGTTTCTAATTTTTAAACTTGAACTGATGTGGAAAACCATGTTTTCTATAGCATGTATCAATCACATGCCCTATCCTCCCACAATGACTGCAGACTTTGGAAGTATATCGTCTTTCGTAACTTCTTCTGTTAGTATCAATATTTGCCTTTGACTGATTATAAAAATATTGTCTCTCTTGTTGTGTATCGAGAGAACAAATCATATGATAAGATGAACTAAAATCTTTTGAGGGATCAATAATTTCATCCATGATAAATGTAGAAAACAGAGCTCTCAAATTAGAGTTTTGATACCATATTATGAAGGATAAAGAGATGAACAAAGATGAATAAAAATGAGTATAGGATATGAGAATGAAAATATTCTCTATGTTTTTCTATCTTTGATCAAAAGTAGAGAACCTGAATATATACAAGTACTGTACCCATTCTAGGTATAACTAAATCAAGAAAATAAAATAAAATGATTACAATATGATAATGTCATAAAAACAAATAAACATAATTGATGGTAATTTGACTCTATCATAAAAAAAAAATCACATAATTGATATTAGTTTTCTTCTAGAAGCCTTGTATCCATATCCTCTGAAAATATGGGCCCAATGTCATCTTTTGGTCCTCTAAAAAGCAACCCACTATTGCTAAATCTTCAATGGATGCTAAATATCGAACTATAGCGACTACCACCACTAAACTGTTGTGGGTACGTGAACTATTAAAGGAGTTTGGTCATCCAATCAAGGCACCACAAATGTTCTCTGATAATATTAGATATTAGAGCTACCTACCTTTGCACAATACATAATTTTATATTAAAATATTAAATTTTTCAATTAATAAATAATATATTTTATAATAAATTTTATTTAATTTTTTATTTAATATTTTCATAAATTTTTTAAAATATTAGTAATTATATTAAATAAATAAATAAATTTTATTTTCAATTTTAAGAATAAATTTATAATTTATTATATTAAAATATTATTATATCTATCACAATATTCACAAATTTTCACAAACTTTTCACTCAAATCTTACCATATTTCTCTTAATCCAAACAACTAAACTTTCCAAACACTTTCATCTTAAATCATCTCAAATTCACTCCCTCAAATCAACTCCATAATCCAAACACATCCTAATGATTATAAAATTTAGGTGATTATATTCCATTAATTTCTTTATTTATACATAGAGATGTACAAAAGTTCAAATTTGATTTATCAATCTAATTCAATATTCAATCGATCTATTATGTATTCATGGGTACAAAGTTTAATTGATTGACCCGGTATCATTTTGTTACATGAATTTAAATGAGTGTTAAAATAATTTGAATATTCAAATCAATAAACTCATATTAATTACAAAATGTCCTCAATTACTACTCATTATATATTATTATTATTATCTTATTATTATTATTATCTTATTAGTATATAATATTTTATTAACAAAAATGAGTGTGAAATGAAATTATATAATGAACGCTTAGCGTTAAACTAACGTTTTCCATATCGATAACCACCCTTGATGCATGTTTTTAATGATTTTGGAGATTGAATTCAGATCCCACCCGTTTAGTCTACCCCTGTCAACACACCGAAAAGGAAAGAGAGTGGAAGAAGAGCAAAACCAATGGAAACGCAAATCCTGTGTCATGTGCATCGTTATCCAAAGTTGACCATTCAAACACTATACCAAAACTACAGCAACTATGAACCATTGACATTTTAATTCTCTTTATTAGCCACAATTCAAAGGGACAAAGATGGATTCCTTAACCACTAAACCAACTTTCTTGTCTCTTTAATTCATATGCAAACATACTATGAATATATTTGTACTCTTAGTGAGGATTTCTTTCTAGGATGCACAGTACCTCCTAGTAGTAAACTTTGCAGAAGTTGACCATCTAATCAGCCACCATACTATGATAAATAGCTTGGGAAAACAAGAATTCTCCAAAACCACTTCACATTCAACAAGCAATGGTAGACTTGTTAAGAAGTCTCAAATATCAATAAAGCAAGGTTCATAATAACACCATCTCATCTTTTCGTTCCTTGAGAAGGTTCCAAAACTTTTTCATTGATAACCGTGTATTCTCTTCTCTTGTCTCTTCATATAAACAAACGACCACCTTACCATGGAAAACCCTCCTAGATTCAAATTCAAATTCACACAGGTGTTTTTCATCATCATTTCCCTCTCCCTTGGCTTATTTTCCTTTATCTTTTGTGTAGCAGCCGAGATAAAGAGGAATAAGGTGGAAATGCTTACTACTATATTCATTGCTTCAATATTCAGTCCTGCAATTTGAGACTTTTCAAAAGGGTGGTTTGTTTTGCAGGAGAAGGATCTCAGGTGGACTGGGAAGCTATGTTATTTGCCATCAAGCAAGGCCTTTGGATTGGGAATTGCAGCTTTGGTTACTTTCTTTCTCGCCCAGATCATTGGGAATTCTATATTGTTCAAGTATTGTTCTTGGAGAAGAAAAAGCAAATCCCGGTACAAGATCCCTGCTTTTGCAAAGGTTCTGGTTTTGATATCTTGGTAGGTTATCGATCATCTTTTGGACATATTTTGTTAAGCTGTTACTTCACATTCACCAATTAGAGATTGAGAATATGAAGCTGATGAATATATGATTGGCATATGCATGATCATCATGGAGCCATTGAAATTGTCACACTTGTTTCAAGTTCTAAATAAAAATACAAACTTTGATTTCTCCAATAAAATTCTGAAAAATGAACACCATGGAATTTTGCTGTTTTATGTTTATTGGCTTTGGATACAAAAAGGGCGTATCACCATAGGAAATTGTGCCAAGTGACCTGTTAACATTGGCAACACATGGGCAAAATGGTTCACTTTTAGGAAAGGAGGCCACATATGCTAATAAAATAATGCACAATTGGTTTTTGTCCTTCTAGAATTTAAAAAAAAAAAAAGTTAATATTGAGATTATGCTTTGTTGGGTTTGAAGTTGAAATTGTGATATTTGGCAGGGTGAGCTTTGGATTTGCTGCTATTTTATTGATTGCAGCCACAAGCATGAACAGAAGGCAGCCATATAGGGTTGGATGGTTGAATGGTGAGTGCTATGTAGTGAAAGGGGGGACTTATGCTGGCTCAGCCATTTTGGTCCTAGTCACAGTGTGTTCTGTAAATGCTTCTGCTTTCTCAACATTCAAATCTACCCAAGCAAATCAGGGTACAAAAGTACATAAACCAATGGGGTGAAGTTGTCTTTGGAAATCCTAGGAAAGAAGAAAGAAGCAGATTTTTTTAGTGATGTGAAAAAAAGGAGAAATTATCAACTCCATTAGACACCAGGCAGCAAGTTGCAGATGCAGAATTCAAAGGTCAAAAATGTAAAACATATTAAGGAAAGGATTCCAAAGGAATCCAATTCTTTTATCTATTATTAATTAATAGTTGTTAATTATGTAAAAGAAGGTGCCACAGCTAGTCCACTGAGTGGCTTATCCAATGCAAAGGAATATTTTTTGTTCTTCAACTTACACCAAACAGAGACACTTCATTTGTCCACATTTCATCCAGGGTGCTCACTCCCCTGAATAGGAACACCTTGGATCCCACCTCCACATTTTGTATTTATATGATTCAACTTGTGATTTTCCACTTTTCTTTATAACTTTTCTTGGTTTCTTTACACTTAATATTCTCTAATAAAAAAATTTAATCAAATTTTAATTACTTCATAACTCATGGATAATTTTCGTTATATTATGTTTTTCTAATATTTTTTATTTTTTTAACTATTAACATTCTGTTGAATCTTTTTAATAGTTTTTATTTTTTGTCTAATTATTTTACTGTTTGAATACTGTCTTCAATAAAATAAACAACTGTTACTTATTGATAAATCTATTCTTTTCTTCTGTAATCTCCTTCCACTTGTCAAATTGATTAAAAAATTAAAATCAACGGAAAAAAATTAAGTTGATAGACAGGTTAAAAAAGAACAAAAAAAAATAGTCAAATTATCTTAATGATAACAAAAAGTAAAGACAAACTACTCTTTTAAAAAAATATTTTTAATATTTAATAGAACAAAGTTTTCTTTAAAAATTTAATTAAAGATACACAGATTTATAAATTAATTAAAATTTAATTAAACCATAAAAAAATTCAACCAATTGTATGATTTTCGCATCAACAAGGAATCATAAGTTTGAGGCACAAAAGTAGATATGACTGAAGCAACAAACTCATAGATGTTTTTGTGTGCTAAAAGCAGACGGGGTCCAAGTTAGTATTTTAAAAACTAAATTGAAATGAGATGACGCTTAGGAAATATTTTCCAGAATAAAAGACACCCCACTACGAGAATTGGGCCGATTTTTAAACTGAAGTTGTTTCGTTCTTTTTCCTTTGACGAGTTATTCCTGCACCCTAATAGATTCTTCCTGCACCGTAATAAAAAAATCTCATATCGCAATTATCCTTATATGACAACCGGATGACAGCTCCATCTGGTTGTCATTTGAAAAAAATTGACAATCGGATTAACAGGTCATCCGGTTTTCATTTTTGTTCAAATGACAACCGGATGGAGATGTCATCCGGTTGTCAATTTTTTTCAAATGACAACCGGATGGAAGTGTCATCCGGTTGTCATACAAGGGCATTTGCAGTATGAAAATTTTTTATTAGGATACAGGAAGAACCTATTAGGGTGCAGGAAGAACTTGTCTTTTCCTTTCCCTGTGGTGGGTTTCCAGTTTTCTTTTTTTATATACTTTATACTTAATAAATTTGAAATAATTATTTTTAGCGTTATTAAAAATTTTAATTGATATTTTTATAATTTAAAAAAATATATAAAGTTTAGAAATATGAAAAATTAATAAGAATCAAGTGGTTAAGATTCATGACTATTAATATTTACTTTAATTGTATGATTATTATTAAAAAATAATATAAGATATATTTATGAATTATTATTATTATCATTATTAAATATTTTAAATTACGTTACTATAGAGTTAACAAAAAAAATATTCAAAACATTAAAGATTATAATTAACTATTATTAATACTTGATTTCAACTTTTTAGTATTATTAAAAAATGTTATAAAAAATAAATATGACTAATAATGATGATTAAAGATTATTTTAATAATTGATAATTTTATTATAGGATTTATCAGTAACATTAATATAAAATATTGAAGGAGTAAATTTTTAATCTTTAATATTAAAAAGTGATAATTAATAAACAAATTTTTGGTGAAGTGTGTGAAGAAGAGAATATTGAATATTTATTTTAATTTGTAAATAAGATTAATGTACATGTTTGAATGGTGATGTATGTTTGGATGCATGAAGTATTTGCGAACATGATAAATAAAACTTATGTAAGTGATATTTTTAAAACTTCTTACTCTCACACCACAATTTGTTGAACCTAATTGTGAATCTTTCAACTAGTTGTACCTTTGTTAGATTTAGGTCTCCTCTACTAAAAGTCTTGTATTGGAATTGTTAAATTTGAGTACTCCACTAGTGTTTACTTCTAATTATGTATCTTCTAATGATTTAGTGGCTGTTACTTCAAAATATATATGATTAATTATAATAATTGTTACAACCTATCAATGAAAAATTTAGTATGTATGTAGTCCTCTAAATGAAGAAATTGGAAGGTTTTTTATGCAAAAAATTTATTGACTTCCCAATTGTTGTGTATCTTTAAATGTTGTGTGTCTTCACACACAAATATTCACTTGTTTTTTGCCATCTTCTTTCCCATATTATTTTATGGCTTTACTCTCCGAAACAACTAATGTTATATTAAAAGCATTAGTGAAAAAATAATTAATATTATATTAAAAACTAAAAAATACTTATTTTTGAAAATATATTTTCAAGTACATAGAGTAGGATTCTACCTTTTACATTGTATAATATATTGATGGTCTGAAGATATCACCAATTACTTTTGAAAATAAAAAATATCATACTTAATTCACTTTTTTTTTTATTTTTAGAGTGAAAAAATGGGTTATGTTGGTGTGAAGATGACAACTACTTCTTATTATTCACAGAAGAACATATATGATATGTATCGATAACAATAAATGAATAAAAACTAAACAAATTAACTAATATGAAACTAAAAAAAAGAATAAAAAATTAGCGAAGTTCTTTATAAAAAATTATATGGAGAAAAAGGGATACAAAATGAATGGAGTTACAAATTGGGATGATGTGCAAACTTTTGTCTAAATTGTGTATGTTGGAACCTATGAAAGTCATCATTGACTTCACCAATAGTCTAAAGTCACATAGTCTAAAGTATTAGGTAGTGAGAAACTTAAAAAGTTTATTACACATCTAACTCGCCATAAGTTTCAGATTTTTGATACCTTAATATGAAACTCCTGTAGCATCCAAAATCTTTAAACATAATATTTTTAATATAAAATTAGACATTGCCAAAGTATATCGTATGATGGGATTATTAGGAAGAACTCTTGATACTGAATTTTTGAAAGAATATATGAAGATTTACGAGTCAAATTTTATATTAAGGAAGATATATCATAGGATGGGACAAAAGACTATAAGCATATAATGAGGTATATACTATTAGACAAAGTCAAAAGTAAAAAAGGATCCAATTTCTACTTTATAGATGATTCTAAGTCACGAGACGATGCTAAAGACAAATGTCAGAATGAAATGTTCAAAGTCATTGAACATATAGGACGAAGTGTTTATCTAGTGGAAATTTATCCATAGATGAATGCTTTGTGTTACTCATGATTTACTCTAAGCGACATCAGATGGTACAAATTGAGACAGAGAGCATTGGAGGAATAAGGTAACCACTGCTTATAGACTATCAGACCAATCAACACAAGTAAATTTTCTCTATTAAAAAAGATCGTTTGAGTTTCACTATTCACAATCACTGTTATAGATAAGGAAGAATATGTGGGCCCTATTTTCTACTATTTACCATGGACACATTACATCTTAGTACTTATCTCATTATAACCAAATTCAAACTAGATTTATAAGAATCAGTTGAATTACAAGTATGGAGTTATAAAAAATGAGTAAGGACTATCATGACTTCTCGATCAATATGTGTCTGAGAATTCACAAAACTCACAAGAAAATAGTAAGAGAAAAACTTATGAAAAAACGATTGTGAAGGAAGCTCTCCTTTAAACTCCTAAGGTATGGAAAGGAAATATGTATATGTATTGTATTTTGTTTTTTATTTCTTAAGGTATCCATAAATCCTCACAATAATCAGAATTAATATTTCTAATACATTTATTGAAATCTCTTTTCTGATCTCACTCAGGTTTATTTACAAAATATTTCATTACCTAAGATAAACTCGATTCAAAACTCATATGTCAAACTTCTAGTTAATATGAAATATATTTTAAGACTATGAAACTTTACTTTAGAATACCATTGATAATCTTTTACTTATTATCATTATTATTATTATTATTATTATTATTATTTCCCTTATGGGGGGAAAGGTCTCATGATCATGATGTACCATTTTGGCATGTTTATTAATGGAGGATTTGATTCCTTGGAGATTGAAATGAGTTGAAGTGTTGATGTAGGGGTTAGATATGTGAAGATACTCATCTATCCTAATTAGTCATTACATATGTCATGTTTATTATTATCAGTATCATTCTTAATGTTGACCTGCAAGTGGAGATAATATAACTGAATATAATAAGAATGATAGTAATGGCCAGAGACCTTCATCCACATGTTTGGTGAATATTATTTTCCAAGTATTATACATACGCGAACTTATTCAGATGACGTAGGGAATGAATATTAGATGAAGTAGGGAATGAATATTATAAATGATTTGGGATAATTGTATTATAATTTGAGAATTAATGAAAAATTCTCTTTAACTGATTTTATTAAACGTTGATGTAATATAGTTTTTTCATATATATATATATA
>Ga0209700_106503_pt1 | contig 17967 bp, 5 predicted proteins | sample SiratroredBW_FD_187528 | JGI IMG/M metagenome (GOLD analysis project Ga0209700, IMG submission 187528) | Root nodule microbial communities of legume samples collected from California, USA - Siratro red BW (SPAdes) (version 2) | ecosystem: Host-associated > Plants > Roots > Nodule | place: USA...
ATATATATATATATATATATATATATACTTCTAGAATTCATTTTTTTGTTTTTTTTTTTTCCAAATCGTGTCCAATTAATTTATCAGAACGTTCCTGAGTCAAAGGACTTGAATGGCTTTTTTTTGTAAATGACAGTGTATTGTGACTCGTCCTCTGTTGATTATGAACAGTGATGATTTTTAAATGTATAAAAGTTAGTTACGTTTTGACTTTTTTTTATGGTGAAATTAATTTTCATGAAAACTTCATCTCAACTGTTATGCTAAATAAGATTAAAGGAAACTTCTTGGTACGTGTATTTATTACAAACATTAGTTCTCTTTCAGACACTAAAATTTGGATCTCTCTATTGAAAAGTAGTATAGAGCCTAGAAATAAGGAAAAATACCAAAAAAACTATGTACTGATATAGAATACAACAGTTTCACACTCTAGTTCAATTATAAATAATTATATATACTAAATTTAAATATTTTTACAGTAATTATTTTAAAACTTATATAATGTTTTTATTATCAATTTAATTATTAGTAAACATCCACAAAATCTTTATGAAATGACTAACAAGTATTTAGTGTAATAGAATTTTCAAAAAAGTTGTATGGATTTGTAAAAACTTTTGTAGCATACAAAAAAATATTTTAAATATTGTATCAATAATAAAAACAGAAATTATAAACCGATTAAAATTTTAAATTTTAATAAAAAATAGTTTAAATAATAATAAAAATATTTTAATTATACTCAATGGTGATTAAAAACTTAAGTATTTGTTACAAATTTTAGGAAATAAAAATTATCATTTGATTGGATAATTAATAAAATAGAAAATTAAAAAAAATAGTCTTATTTAATTTTGTAAAACACGTGACGAGAAAGAAATATGACTATAAAAATACTAATTAAAAAAATCCTTAATTGGCTGAATGAGATAAGATCTCTTGCAATAGAATAGACTTTTAATTTTGTAGTGAATCCTATAATTTTAAGAAAAAAAAATCACAATTTTAAGAGTATTTGATTGGTTATGCTAATGCATAAATTCGAATTTTAACTTAACAGAGACCACAAAATACAAAGTTGATGGTGTATGAGTAGCGCTAAGTAGCATGTATTTAAAAATATGAAAATTAATAGAGCATGTTTGGATTTTTTTTTTCCATAAAGTGTTTATAAAATTTAAATAAAAACAACTTTTGTACAAGTAAAATATATCGCGAGTTAAAGTCTTTTTATAATGAGAAATATTTTATATAACGTACATGTAATTTAATATAAATATATTAGTATAGACTAATAATTTAAAACAATCATTGAGGATGATATCTAATACAACACATAATGTATAGATTAGTCAACCGTATTATTTTCGTATATACTAGTAAAATCATACTTATATCACTTTCATTTAAAAAACATAAATCATAAATTGTATTATAAGAATTGTAATTAAATACTCAACGCCTTTCATAAACTTATATTCAAGCATATTTTATTACAAATTGACACTGGATTCATCGTAAACGTATTTAAATTTAATTATCAACTTCGAACAAATAAGAGAAGCAAAATATACTTGTAAAGAGTTACAATACTCAAAAAAATCTACAACTTACTCATGAAAAGGATATAATTTGACTCATATACAATTTTATTAACCTTTCAGTATATATAGGACCATAACCATCATACCAAAATAGTTTTTTTTGTCTACAATTACAAAAATATTATTCATTAATATTATTATTATTACAGTAATTACTATTATTATTATTATAAAAATAATAAATATTTTTTCAAATTTATTATTATTATTATAATTATCATTATTATTATTACTACTGCTGTAATTATTATTATTATTACTGTAATATTATTATTTTATTAATATTTATTATCATTACCGAGGTAATTTTGTTCATCAGTAAAATTATCGTAAAAAAATTATTATTAAAATTCATCAGTAATAACATTTTGTCGATAACTTTTTATCAGTAACAACAGATTTTTTTAGCATAAACTTTCATACTTGAGTCACCTTTATTGCCTAAACGTCACTTGTTTCAATTGAAAGAAAATTTGTTTGACATCTTTTCCGCTCAATCTCTCAAACCACACAATTTCGTAATTTATGTTAAAAGTTCATGTTAGTAATGTATACAATGATAACTTATAGTTTAGGTGTCACTTAAACATTAGTTTGCCTAATGATATTAATCCAAAAATACAAATTTTATAAATAAAAGTTACAACATGTTTATTTTAATACATAAACTACGTATTAAGTATGTCAAATTACCAATAGACAAAAAAATACACTATTATCTTCTTACATTTAAAATCATATTTTTAACTTTCAATAGTTATAAATATATGTACATTCATACAATATTCATTTTAAATTAAATATTATAATTAATTTATTTTACGTAGAAGTAACATGCTTGCTAACAAAATTGATGGCCAAAATTTTAAAGAAATGAAGAAAGAAGAATTAAATTCATAGAGTAAACACTTTCCCCTTATAAAAAAATATCTTATTAACTATCTTCATCTATTCAAAAAATTAACTATCTTCATCTACCAACCATTACCTTCTTAATATTCTGGATAAAATTGAGAGATAATGGATTTATAGAAAAATATAATGTCTAATAAAATAAAAACATACCTGTTTATTAAATATTTATAATTTGTTTATCTTTTATCTATTTTAAATTTATCTCAAAAAAAATTTAAATTACATTTTATAGATTTATCTTTCTTTATTCTTGTCAAAAACATAAAAATTATACAAACCTTTATTTATCTCTTTGATCTACTCTTCATTTAGTGAAATATTTCTCAATTTTACCAAGATTGTGTTTCGGGTTATTTACTATTGTTTTTTAATTTAAAAGTAAACAGTAACATATGACTGTCACCGAAGTTGAGTTTTCCTAGTAGTTATGGAATACGAATTTTAAAACTGGATTGAAAGTTTGTATAACATCTGACATGTTTAAACATTATTTCAACTGATCAACTCACATGTTAATTTCGTTTAATACATTATTTGTAATTGATGACTCTTTATTTTCTTTGGCATTTATTATAACGATTTTTTTCAATCCATGAGGGAAAATTGTGAATTTGACCCAACCCACTACTTCATTCCCTCTATGACTAACGGAAACGTGTCCAAATTTTTATCATACTAAAATAATATAATTTTAAAAAATAGATAATATATTGTATGAATAACTTTGAAAGAATTATGTGGGAAAAGAAAATAATTTAATATTATGAAAAAATCACATCCACTACTTAATCATTTGACATTTATCATCATTTTTTATCGGAGAATTTACGCAACTACTTTTAAGTAAAGAGATTTTACATTTACCATTTTATATTAATATCAAATGATAATAATTTAATCAATAAAAAATGAAATAGTCTAATATAAAGTGTATTTTTTTTTGCGGTGTACACAACGAAATTCCTTTCATGCGTTTTTATTTCGCGGTTGTTCAATGACTTCTTGGTTTTAAAACTAAAAATGAAATAATTTAATGTTTTTTTAACCAAAAGCATGTTAATATTTTATTTTTATTTCTTAAAATATATAAAAAAATTAGAATAATTTTCTTTTTTCCTTTTTTTTTTTTCAACTGACCATTAATAAATATAAAGTTTCAAAATAACACCGACAATTCCAAAGGAATGAAAAAGGAGGGCGGCGGAACAGTTCAACGTCGCGTTTGCTGAAGGAATTAGAAAGCTAGGAAAAAGTAGATAAGATTTCAGATAAAGTTTTAGGATATTTAATTGTAATATTTACTTTAACCATGCAAAATTATGTATTTTTGCGAACTTATAAATTTAATCAGTGCTATTTCTTTTTCAGCGTTTTCTATATCATTAACTTATGTTATTTTAAAATTCAATACTCACTTTGAATTATTTAGTTACGAATATTAAAAAATTTAATATAAATTTTTGGTTACATAATACAACATTTATAAATATTAGAACATATCTATTGTATAGGTTTGTAATGTTTTTATATATTATTCAACTTTTTTTTACTTTCTGAAACTTCAACTTATATTTTAATTGTTATATATATTTTTTTATGAAAAAATACTGTTGACTTCTTTTAACTATATCATTGCAAACAAATTATTTATCACTTTATGAATAATTAACTTCTTTTATCACAAAATTTGTCTTGTATAATATGAATTCTTTATTTTCAATGCTAGTTTCGTAATTTTTTAAACTTAATAAGTTTTGATAGAGTAAGACAGATATTAATTTCTCTAGTAAATTTTAATAAATAATATTAAATACATAATATATTGAATAAAAAAATCACATAAATTATACTTAATTGTATTATTTTATTATTAAGATTTTTTTCTTAACTCTAAAACATATCTTCATAAATGTCCTGTTGATTATCTAACTTGGTTAGATATCCATCTTAATTTTTTTAATAATAATATTAAATTTAATATAAAAATTTATATACAAATGTTAATTGAACATAGGAAGTAAATAGTTCACTAATTAAAAACTTTAATAACAATATTAATTTATCATGTCATTATTTTAATACGTATGTAACTATTGTTAAAAAAAATAGTCTTCTAAAAGACTGTCTTTAAGATTTTTTTCCTTGGGAGTTTAAATTTATTATTTTTTTAAATTGCATCTTAAATTGAACACTAATTTAAATACCTAGTATAGGAACCCATCTTTCAGGCATGAAAAAAAAAAAACAAAAAAGATTGAAAGCGTGTATAAACAAAAATGTCTTTCATGTCACACAAAATATAAACCTATTCAAAAATCGGATTCAAATGCTCCTTCAAATGTAAAACCAATTAAAAACCCGCAACACAAAGTCATAAGAATAAGAAGGTTACCTTTTCCAAAAGTATGTGTCTCCTTCTACTGAGTTTCTGCTATTACTGTTTTTTCTTTTCTATTTCTTTTTTAACTGTGAGTTTGTGTCTGTTTAATAGACACTTTTTTTTTTTTTTAGTTTTTTTTTTTTTTTTTTTTTTTTTTTTTTTTTTTTATAATAAGTTTTCAATATACATTTTCCTATTCCCTCCATTTTTTCTTCGATCTCTTCCGTTTTTTCTTTTATCTTCTTTTCTTCACCATGATCAATGCAAACACAAATTTGTTTTCTTGAGCATTCTTAGGTTTCTTTGTCATGGAAGTTGTAATTGAGGTCATACACAACATCATAGATATTTACCAAAATCCTTTCGATCCACACTACTTTTGTTTTCACTTGAAATTTATTAACGGAGGTTATAAACCTCTAGTAAAACACACACAGAGGTTTCTCATACCTAATGTAAGTGATTGTGATTTTTTAATAAACTATAAAAAATGGTTGGCGATTTTTTACAAACCATGATAAATTGCATTTTATTTTTTAAATTTTTTTTAATTACATTTTATTTCATATTTTTGGATTTTTTCTTCCCGCTACTCCCAATGCACCTTCACCAAACTATGTTGCATTCTATTCTCCAAACGGTCACTCTTAGGGTGTGTTAGGTTAGACTAATTTGAGGATATTTACTGTTTAGGAGGATAAATTTGGGTGGATGAAGGCTGTTTGGTTGACCTAATTTGGCAGGATGGATTAAGAGAGATTTGCACAAGGGAATCTTGGTTAATGTGAAGAGATTCCAAGGGATTTGAAGGGATGAAATTAAAAATTACCAAATAGCTTTTATAAATGAGGTAGAAATTAGGAAATACCCAATAGGTGATGACTTTAAAATAGAATAAATGTTGCTGAGTATTTTAAAGTATTGCTACATAACTAAAACAAAATATATTTAATAAAAAAAAATACAAAATATTATTTATATTTTTACTAATCCTTATTTTTAGAACAATTAATTACAAAATGATCAAAAGTAAACAAATATCAAATATAACCTTTAATGGTAATCATATATACGTTAATAAGAGTATTTAATCTTGAATAATTACATTTAATTAAATGTTATCTATTAATATTCTTTATTTTAAATTTAAGTACACTTTTAATTTGTCTTAATCAATTCAAGTAGACTGTTTATATATTTTTTATTATAACTTATTAATATTTTTATAAAAATAAAATAAAAAATTTTAGTCAATTTAAGTAGACTGTTTATATATTTTTTATTATAACTTATTAATATTTTTATATAAATAAATTAAGAATATTTAGTCAATTTAAGTAGACTATTTATGTAATTTTTATTATAATTTATCAATATTTTTATAGAAATAAAATAAGAATTTTTAGTCAATTTAAGTAGACTGTTTATATACTTTTTATTATAACTTATTAATATTTTTATAGAAATAAAATAAGAATTTAAAAAATTTGTATTTAATCTCTTAAAAATATAGTAAAAACCATTTAACTTTTTAAGTAAGATAATTAATAAAAAGGTAAATTTAGAAAACATTTAGACTAAATTGTATATTTTAATAGAATAATAAATTCATGATTCTATTGCATTATTTAGGATTTATGTTTAATTTTAAATAATTTAGAAGATATGTTTTAAATAATTTTAAATAATTTTAGTAATGTTTTTTATATTAAAATCAATTTAGTCCAATTCATTTTAATTTTTTACCACCTAATTTCACAAGGATTAATTAATAATTTTAAAAATATATCAATTAAAAAAATAAAAAAAAATCTATAATATCTATCAAATCATTTCCAAACTTTCATAACTAATCTCTTCAAATCTTACAATCTATTCATTAATCCAAACAACTCATTTATCCATACACAATCTACTTAAATCCCTTGAACATTATCCCAACCAATTAAAGCCTTAGTCTTTAATATTTTGTTTGCATTTGATGATTAGTTTCTTGGTGTCAGGTTTTGAATAAAATAATATTTTCCATTTACAGTGATAAGTGAATCCCAATATTCTTGTCTGCACTATAATTATGTTAGTTTAAAACTGTAAATAAATAATTTCAAAATTAAAATTATAAAGATATCAATGCTTCAGTCGTTCAATTATTTATAAGTTTTGTCTTATTTTATAATTTTGTAAGACACGTGATGAGAAAGACCCATGACTGTAAAAATACTACAAATGTGAATACCAGTTAAAACTTTAGTATTTTTTTAAAATAAAATTATTAAAAGTAATTACAAAAATAAACTATTTTTTTATTTTATTGTAAGTATTTTTTTTATTTTGTATGTGATTTTTTATATTGTGAGTAGTTATTTGCTTTTAAGAAATAGTCATTTAAAATAAAATTATACCGATGAACTGGAAACAGCCATGAAGGAGAATGGTATGGGTGATAAAGCCACAATCAGGGAAATTATATCTGAAGTTGACACTCATAATGTAAGTTTGTCTTCAATTGATTTGCTACAATTTGGTATTGTAGTCTCATAGTTAACACTTAATTATGTGGTTTCTCATGATGGTAGAATCAACTATGAGGAATTTTGTACAATGATGAGGAGTGGAACCCAACAAGGCAAATTATTCTAATGTTATTATACATTTGTAGGCATGTAAAGTTTAGACTTGGTTGTCAACTCTTATTTCTCTTTTTGGTTTCCTTTTCACTTTGAAGTTCTTTTGTTAATATTTATGTAATTTATTATGGACACAGATAGAAAATGGAGTTTCACAGAGAACTTAATCTTACAAGCTTGATTATGGAGTTTGTTAAAAATACTCATCTGATATCATCTTCTATGGATTAATTGCATGCACCTCTATGGACACTTGCATCTTTGATATGCTATTGTTACATTCTTCTCCCTTTTGAGTATCTTTGGAGGGTTTTAATTACTTTTGAATATCTTTGTTAAAATCTTAGAAAATATCAACCTTTTTTTCATTAAACTCATTTTCTCTTCATCATCACCACTGTTTTTAATTTTCTTTGATGGACTATAATTATTTATTTTTTCTTTCCTTCATACCTCTTCAACAATTTCTATAAATAATAACGAAAGTGTTCTTAATATCTGCATTTTCAACATCTTTATTTTCTTCTAAGTAAGGAGTTAAACATAGGTAAAAAGATATCATAGTGACATCTTCTTTATATCATGTAAGGAGTTAATAACTATTATTTTCAATTACTAATTATTTCATATCAAATAATTATATAATGTTAAAAGTTAGAAAGGAATGATTTTTTTTAATTCTTCAAAATTTAGGATTTAAAGTTTTAGTAAATTAAAATAGAAAAGATTTACTGTAACATTTTTCACAAGTCTCCCATTTAATTTCATTTTTCAATGAATTATAAACGATTTAATTCACGTTTAAATAATATATATATATATATATATATATATATATATATATATATATATATATATATTATCTCTAAATATTCTAACTTTTTCTTAAACTTATAGTTACTTACTATTTTTTTCTTCATACCTTTTCAATAATTTTTTATAAGTAAGTTTTCATAAACATAAAGAAAGTACTCTTCTCTGTTATAAGAATGATATGTCAAGTTTCTCTTGATTTTTGAAATCCAATTATAGTTATTCTTAATTTTTTTTCTTTTTTAGCTTCACTAAAATTATTTTTTTCTCCAATAATTTTAAAAAACAAGAAAAATAAATAAATAAGTCGGTAATAGAGATGACTCAACTTCAATAAAGTCTGTGTTCAATGATTTTATCTTATAATAAATAATATTCTTTTTTTCACACACAATTTATTAATGGAAGTGATAAAATATTCATAACAAGTATATGTATTCATATGATAATTGAGCAACTGAAAATACAACTTCTACTAATGAAAAAACCTGACAGTCTTCTTATTTTCAAACAAAGTTATTATATAAAGTTATTATATATGAAAAGAACAGAGATAACATAAATTTAATAAAAATAGAACATAACAACAATGATATAGAGTCCAAATTTAGTCTTTGGAAAAAAGACAACATTTATAAGAAGAATGTATGTACTGTCAATAGAAAATGAACCAATAGATAGGAATTATTGAAAGATAAGAACGACACAAAAACATATATTGTATCATAGACAGATCTGACAACACCAATTTACAAATTATATCACTGATAGATCTGACAACACCAATTTACAAATTATATGTATATTGGGATAAAATATCCTACCACATTTTAAAACCAAAATTACAATAATTGTTGGAGATCTAATAAAAGCGATTAAGATTTGAGAAAAATATTTGGAATTGGAAGTTGACATTATCCATAGATGAGATTGATGAAGAGATACGGAAAAGAAAAGCACAAGATGAAAAGTAATAGAGTATAAGAAATAAAAGAAAAGAATAAATTTGAAGGAATATCTTACGATTTTTCTTGGAAATATCTTATTCTAATTTATAATTAATTTGATCAAATGAAATTTATTCTTACATTGTTTACTTTTTATTTGAATTTTTATAATATTATATTAGATGTATTTTATGGAACCTATACATCACTACAATCAAGCCATAATTTCATACATAATTTGAACACACCACATCGGCCAACCGAATAACTCATATTGGTCCGCCATGAAACAATTATAATATTAACGTGTCATCAACAAAGGATACATGATAATTCCTCAGAACGTCCAACTGATAAAGTACATGTGATGATTTCTTATTCAATGTAAATGAATAAAAGCAAAAGAGAGCCCATGTTGAATTGTACCCTTTAATCCAAACACTCAAAGTCCATAATGAAACCTATAAATAGAAGCTTCATCTCCTTTTGAATTCTAATTTATTCACCCTGCACTACTCTGACCTTTACTAACTTGAATATTGGAGTGTTTACGGGACCTGCAAGCATCTCTCTCGGGACGGTGAAAGCTTGGAGACTTTTGGAGACTTGAGACATCATCAAACATCTCTCTTGGGAGGGTGAAAGCTTGGAGACTTAAGACATCATCAAAATATAAGAACTGTCAATCATCAAAATACAAGAACTGCCAAAAACTACCGAAAACAGCTTGAAGACTTGAGACATCATCAAAATACAAGAACTATCAAAAACCACCGAAGACGTGATTGTTAGAGGTAACCCGTCTCTTATAAAAACATTAGGTGTAACATTTGATTGTTATGTCGACTTTTAAATTTACCTTAATTTGATTTGGTTGTTCTAAATTAAAATAAGAAAAGATTATGGCAAGAATTAAAGGACACATTAAAGAATTATATCTAATAAATGTCATAAAGATTTGAGATTGATGAATAGATATTAGAAAAGGAAAAAAGAAGATTAAAAGTAAAAGTATAGAGAAGAAAAGAAAAAGAAGAAATTTAAACAAAATAAAAGCATGATGGTAGAGGCTCTTGCTGGTTTTAAATTTTAAATTTAAAAAATTATATATATATATATATATATATATATATATATATATATATATATATATATATATCATAATTTTTTATAAATTCAACAACAAACTGTTAATTTTTTTCATATACTTATAAATACATTATTTAAAAATTTAAAAAATAAAATTACCTTCTTCATTGGGAATAGTTTACGTATGTTTTAAGATTTGGATTTTTTTTTCACCCCTAAAAATCACAAATAATCAAATTTATTAATAATTTTAAAATATTTAAGCTATCGTCAAACTGATTTGAAATTAAAAGATATCTATGTAATCGTAAAGATTAAATATTCAAAATAAAGATTTTACAATTAAATTATTTTAAGATTCAAAAAATATTATTTTTTAATCAATAATTTTATTTTTAATATTATATTTTTATTAAACGTAACTATAATTTAGTTAGACATTTATGATTTTTTTCTCTATATTAATTTTGATATTATAATGTAGACAGTTTGTAAAGTTATTTGTTTTTGAGAATTTATCTCTAAATAAAAAGGTAACAAACTTTTATATTTTTAAGAATTAATAGTTTATACAATTTAAAATTTAATTATAAAATAATTAATATAATAATATATTTTGTTACTAATTTTTTTAAGCATAAGATGATAAATTTGTAGTTATAAATAAAAGTGGTATAATTCTTTTTATAAAAAGTTAATTATTGTTTTAAAAAATAATGTAAATTATTTTTCAAAATAAAAATTCTATGTAATTATTTTATTTATAAAAATATCAAACATATTAAGTAATTAAATTATCAACTATTCTATTTTCATAATTAATATTTTATCATTTTTCATTAAATGAAGTATATAATTAATAATAAAGAATAAAACAAATTACAAAATGTCAAAGATTTTAAAGTAATGAAAGAAATTACCTATGTACAGTCACAATATTTCCATTAAATAATTACATTTACCCAGTTACGTTGTATCTTCAATACCATTAGCTTGTTGCTTGCTGTAATCTGTTTTGCCGAGAACAGTGGAACGAGCCGTAGTTTTTTTTATAAAAAAACGAATATAATATCTTATTAATATCTTTATTATTAAATTTTAACAGTATCACATAATTAAAAATATACTAAATTTATAGAATATCACATAAAATAAAAATATATTTAATGAAAAATATCAATTAAATTTACACAAGATATAAATATAATTATCTTATCAATATCCTTATTATTAAATTTACACAATATCACATAAAATAATATATTAGTTAAATTTACACAAAAATTACGTTACTTAACTAAAAGATATATTGATAATATCTAATATCTTATTAAATCAAACTTATGTAACTAAAAGATATATTGATAATATCTAATATCTTATTAAATCAAAATATATTAATGTGATATATGATATTATCTTTTATATCTTCTTCTTGTTATATTAAGTAGGGAAAAGAATATAAAAAACACTAATCTAATTTACAAAACTAAGAGTGAAGAGCAATGGAAGAGAGGAATATTAGAGGAGCCGGAAAAAAAGAAGATGATTGGGTTTCATTCGGTCTCGAAATGGATGAAAGAAGTCTCGAAAGAAAAGGAAAAGAAGTACAAATGGAAATGCATGGAAGCAATCTCGAAAGGAAAGGAAAAGAAATACAAAGTAATTACAAAGCACCAAAGTGCAGCAGAAGAAACGATGATGATATACAGAGATTAGGTTTAACAGAAAGGATTGGTATTTTCCAACATTGTGACAAAGAAGAAGAAATAAATGATAACCCACCTAAGAGTGGGGAGGGATGTAGTAACAGTAAATCAAAGTTTGAATATTTGTTGGAAGCAGTGTCCTATTTTAGTGCATACGAGGAGGGACAAAATTCACTGGAAAACATGCATGCAAGTGTGAGAGTGGACAATGAGGAAGAAGAAGGTCATGAATCGGGTGAATTGCTGCCGAGGGAATTTCAGGAAAAGATCGAAGAACTCAATGGATCTGATGTAAAGTTTGTGATGGAAAAAAATCTTTTTAGCACAGATTTAAACCCAAAGCACGCTCGTCTTTCTATCCCACCTGCCCAGATTGCCAACAAATTTCTTTCAGAAAGTGAGGAGTCGTCATTGAATGAAGGTATCAAAGAAAATGGAAGGCTTGCTGGCTTGTCAGTGACAGTATTAGATCCTTCTTTGAATCAGTACACGATGTGCTTGAAGAAGTGGAATATGGAGAAAAGCTACGTCTATAACTTGACCAAGGGATGGAACCAGATTGTGCGTCAGAATCATCTCCAACTCAATCATAAGCTGCAACTTTGGTCTTTCAGAATCTCCTCTCGACTATGTTTCGCATTTGTCAGAATCTGAACTCATCAGCACTATCTTTTGGTAACTGATATTCTATATTTTTTGTTTTTGATTTTTTTTTAACGACATATTTTTTTTTGTATATGAATGGTTTTATATGCAAGTTATCTGGTAGTTAGATAGTAATAGAATAAGATATCGATTTTGTGGTTTTATTTATCACAACCGCAAAAATCTGTTACCAAACATCTATAATGATACCATCGTTATCTGAACAAAACATAATAAAACATTGAGGTGTTTAAGTTTAATTTTTTTTATTCAAATTACATTGTCTGTCAAAAAAAAACACCACAATAAAATTTGTTAATGATACCGTAGCAAAAGTTTTGTTTTTTTATTTTGCGTCATACATTATGTGATTCACTCAATTCATCAGTTTTATTACAATAATGTTATAAGAAATTCTGATTGAAGGGAAAAAAAGACAAAAACTTTGCATGCATGAAGTGAATCGAATGGTTGTGGCAAATCCCTGTTTTGAGATTAACCCTACACGGACAAACGAGTTTGTGAATCAAATTTTATTATGATTTTTTGTATTGATATGGACAGAAAAAAATGATCAAAATTGACAGTGGAGTGCCATGAATTGAAGTTTTCAACCGAAATGCATGTGGCCTAGAAACTTAAATTTGCACACAGATATAACCATGTAAATGTAGATAAATAGAGAAGAGGTCATTATTTTGAAAACAAAGAAGTTGTATGATTAAATTGTGAAAATTAACTCGAAATTAAATTTAGAAGACTGAAAAAGTAAGCTTTTACTTGATCTAAAAGTTCATAAATATTTAAGAATGAGGGATAGAATGAAATTAAAAAGTTATGTTAGATTATATTGTATTTGTTTACAAAACGTATATAAAGTGCTTTAATTTCATTTACTACCAAAGTATGACGCAAAATTTTGTAATTGCAAAAATGGCTTTCAACATAATTATTTTCCACACCTTCTATATTTTCCAGTGAAAATTATTATTTGGGATGCAACAATGGAAATTTATCTTTAAGCTAAAAGTTGTAGATATAATGGTAAATGCAATCCATCTAAGACTAATAGCAATGAACCCACTAATAACTCAAACTAGGAGTCACAATAATGAAATAAGAAAAGAATGAAAAATATTTGCCATAAAAAAAAAAACACTACATGATGATGTTTTTCCGGCAAGAATTACACAAAATTCTTGAAGAGTAATTTCTTTAATAATGGATTGGCGAAAATTTTAACAAGTCTTCTTGACGTTTGAATAAAAAATATCTTTTTAAAAAATGTTTATTTTTTTCTTAAGATATTAATTGAGGGCTAGTTAATGTTTTACTAACTACTAAATATAGTATTAAAATTGTGTCATGATAAAATTGGCAACATCACATTACATTAACACAATCCTCTCTTAGGAATTTAAGTATGGGATATAAGTTTCACATAATATAAGTGAAAAAGTGAATAATATATGTATAAAAAAAAAATTCACAAATTTATCGTTTTAAGGTTTTTGATTAAGGATAATATCAATTATTCATGTAGATTTGACTTAAGTTTTATTATTATGAGATCTCTTTAATAAATTCTTCTTTAAAATATCTAAAAACTAGTGTCAGAGTAATGGTTTCAAGGATCCAAAAACTCATGTCAAAATAATGGTTAGTCTTGTTAATAACTAATATAAGTACAATATAATTCCTGTATTGAAAGTCTTTGAAGATAAAACTTCCTTCCGAATCTTTATTGAAGACTTAACATTTTTTTTATTATTTTATGTTTTATTATTAATTTTTTTTACAAGTACACCATTATTTTTATTGTTTTAAAAATAAACCATTATTTTTATTGTTTTAAAAATAAATAAGAGTACCAAATTCACATGAACTTAGGAGTAATACTAAGAACAACATTAACTTTATATTACTAGGCTAAAAATAAACAATAAAGCATGAAATAATATCAAATAACAAGAACTTTAAAATAAAAGTTAAAAATAAAGCCTATAACAATTTTTGTTATTTTAAAACAAGAAAAGTTGTCAGATAGCAACTATAAAATGCATGTTCTTGAGACTAGACTTCATCACCTTATTCTCTTCTTTCATTATAGACCATGGTAGATTGTATTCTATTTTTTAATTTTTATTTTTTCAATTGTATTTTATTTCATGTTTTTGGGTTTTTTCTTTCCGCTTCCCGCTTTTATAAAGTCTCCTCTCTTTTTTAGTAAAGATTAAAACCGTTGAAAACACTAAATATAACTTCAATTAAAAACAATTTTTTGTAGTGACTTAAAATTATCATTTGATTGGATAATTAGTAAAATAAAAAAATAGAAGTCTTGTCTTATTTATAATTTTGTAAGACACATGATGAGAAAGACCTATGACTGTAAAAAAATACTACAAATGTGAATACCAAATTAAACTTTAGTATTTTTTTAAAAAGATTAAAAGTAATTATAAAATAAATATTTTTTTTAATTTTATTGGAAGTAATTATTTTTATTATGTATGTGATTTTTTATATTGTGAGTAATTATTTGACTTTAAAAAATACTCACTTAAAATAAAATTATAAGAAATTGTGTGAAAAAAGTGTATCCTATTTGTATATTGTTATAGATGAATTCTTTATTTTCATTATTAGTTCCATAGTATTTTAAACTTAATAAGTTTGGATGGATTTGGACGAATTTTAATTTCTCTAGTAATTTTTAACAAATGCTAAAATATAAAATTTATAATTATTGTTGAATAAAAATTCACATAAACTATATTTAATGATATTATTCTGTGTTATTGACAAATTTTCAACTCTAAAACATATTTCGATAAATGTTAGGTTAATTATGTAACTTGATTAGATGTTTATCTTAATTTTCTACGACAAAAATAAATTTAATGTAAAACGTTATATACTAATGTTACTTTATAACAACTAAAAATATGTTTACAAATTATAAACTATTTATAGCATAATATATTACCTAAATATTAAAATAAAATAAGATTATTTTGACATTACTTTTATGTAGGAGTAATATTGTAAAAATACATAGTGTTCCAAAGGGATTGTCTTTTAATATTTATTTTGTTTTCTCAAGTGAGAGTTTAAATTTATCATTTTTTATATTATTGAATCTTAAATTAAACTTAGTAATAAGAATATCTTTTATGCATGAGAATAAAATAAAAAATAAAAGAAGATCTAAAGCAAATTTGAGAATGTATTGTGCATAATCAAAAAATGTGTTTAATGTCACACAAAACATAAATCTATTCAAAAATCAAATTCAAATATTGTTTCAAACCTAAAATAAATTAAAAACTTAAAAAGAGAAATCCTGTATTTCTATTTTTTTTTTAAATCTCTATCTTATTCAAAAGTGTGTGTCTTCTTTCTGAAGGAAAGTTGATAAAGATGTAGTGTACAACGTGTAAACATAACAAATGACATGATATATTTAATAAATATTATGAAAATAAATTTAATAACTTACGTAAAATAAGTTTAAATATAATTTATTATTACAAAACTAACTTATAGGATTCTATCTTTATTTATATATCATAAATTATACTAATCTCGGTTCAATGTAGAATGTCTAATAACAAATATAAAATAAAAAACCTAAAAATATTAAAATAAGTATTTCTTTTATAAAACTTTAGTTACAAAATGAAAATAAAATATTTTCCACTAGATGATTAAAATAATAAGAAAAAAGTAATGAAAAAACATGTTTTATAATCATCTAAAGAAAAGAGAGAAATAAGGACATGTCACTTGATTTGTTGTTTTCGAATTAGTTCTACCATGTTACACCATCTCAAATATAAGATCTTACTTTTCAATTAACATGTCACATTAGTAAATGGAAATTAACAGAAATTAACATTATTATCTCATCCAACGTAAAAAGAAACGAATGTGACCTTTGATGTAATGACTTTAAATTTTGATGATTTCAAACTTGTTATTCATTTTTCAATCCAGGCTTAATATTTTAATAAATTAATTTGGTATTATTTTCTTCTTGGGACTAATATTTTAAACTAGACAGGGTTTTGTGTTATCAGTGGCAACCCTAATTCTTGTTTGAATCTTGTGCCGCCAGAGCAAATAACGCAATAAGAAGTAATTGGCGTGAGAAGAGACATGATCCTCTACGGTTTCCTCTAGCACATATTCTACACAGATGAATATCTAAACCATTAACTGTATATTCTGTTTCTAAATTAATTAATCGATGGCTAGGATTCGGCTATACACAGGTTGAGCCAAAACAATTGGCTGCAGAGGATCTGATTTGGCGTGAGGTTGGGTTTTGCATTGACGCCACGTCAAAAGAAAAGGGATAAAATTGGAAATAAAGTGTAGAAAGTTAAGGGCAGTACCGTCAACAAAAAATAAACAAGTTGCAGTCTATAAATTCTCGGTCCCTCCTAATCAAACATTGTTCTGTTCTACACTCGTTTCGCGGCTAGGGTTTTAGTGTAGCTCTTTCTTCGAGGTTATTTCTTGGCATTCATATTTCTCTCATTGCTTCGTATATTTGCTAGCTTTTATCCTTAGTTAATTCCTCTTCATTTACAAAAGTGATTGTGATTATCTGGCTTGATTTCGGTTCTGATTTATCTGCCTGCTAAATCAAAATTACCAATCCAAATAGTGTGATTCTCGTGTCAATTCGAATTATTTGTGTTCTGGGTTATTTTGGTGTTGGTGTCAATCAATGTTTTTACCAAGTGTTTGGGGTCTCACTTACTGGTGTGGATAAACATATATGCATCATCAATCATCATGTCGTAATGTTATTTTGGTTTGAGCCATTATATACTTCGTATTATTGTGGAGTTTATATATAGTTTTTACTCATTCTTTAATACGTGGGTTTTTTTTTCCCTCATACATATCTTACGGATTTGAGCACTATTTTTTATTTGTCAACCCCGTGATGTTGTTGGTATATGTATCATCTCGTTTTATTTTCTCTGAGGATTAGGGTTCACTAGGGGAAGTCCGCGTGATGTTTTGCTGATTTTGTTCTGTTCTTAGATGATTGATTGATGTTTTGATTTGGCAGATTTTAATTTTGAGGACTAATGGGTAAAGAGAAGGTTCACATTAACATTGTGGTGATTGGCCATATAAACTCTGGGAAGTCAACTACCACTGGCCACCTCATCTACAAGCTTGGAGGTATTGACAAGAGTGTGATTGAGAGATTTG
>Ga0209700_106505_pt1 | contig 17963 bp, 6 predicted proteins | sample SiratroredBW_FD_187528 | JGI IMG/M metagenome (GOLD analysis project Ga0209700, IMG submission 187528) | Root nodule microbial communities of legume samples collected from California, USA - Siratro red BW (SPAdes) (version 2) | ecosystem: Host-associated > Plants > Roots > Nodule | place: USA...
TCTTTCCTTTTTTTTTTTAGCACGTTTTGTTAAAAACTAATAATTATTGATCAAATTTTGTAAAAAGTAGTAACAAATAACAACTTACGGGGAGACAATATAATAATTAAATATTATATATGTGAAAACTTTGAAAAAATATACCAAAAATATAAGGATATTTTTATATTAAATAAGTATTGATGAATATTTACTTTATTAATAATAATAATAATAATATTATTATTATTATTATTTTTTAATGTTAAACCATTTAATAATATGATTATGTCTATTTTATTAATAACAATATTAAACCATTTAATTAATATTTATTTATAAAAAATACTTTAAATTTTATTTCATTTTTACTGTTAATTCTTTAGATTTTTTTTACAAATTAAAAATATAAACTTTAATTCAAATAACAATTTTATAATTTTTTCCAATTTAAAATTATTATAAAAATAAAAATAAAATAATTTAATAATTTAATATTATTATATTATTTTTTCATCTTAATTTTAAATTAATTAATAATTACAACTCCTATCATAACGATTATAATATTTCACAATCCCGCCTATTTTATCCATCAGTTTGAAATTTGAATTCCTATGCCAATTTTATTATATTCTTACTACTTTTTAAGTCTTAAATTCACATATTTACGCTTTGTCACATAAACATACCTTATCATGTCACCGTTATCAAATAACTTTTTTCCATACCTATAATGTTATCAAGAATATGCAAACCTTATTTCTCACTTGACATCACCTCCCTCTACAATCCAGAACAAACTCCAAACCATACATTGTTTTTTAACCCCATAACCTCAAAATCTTACTTCAAAATTTTAATGCATAGCAATGGGCATAAATGCCAGTTTGAATAGGAAAAGTTCACTTAAGGAATTTTACATTTCATCCAGCTTCACACCCTCAATTGAGTTCTATAGAGAATTTTTTCCACATCTAGCTTAACCTTCCTATTATATTATTCTTTTGATTCCATATGCACCGTATAGTAACAAACCAAAATCCTCTCCAAATAATCTAGTATTCCACACCCACTCATTAGCTACTCATTTCCCTAACTATTCTGAGATTGTCTCCTTATCAATTGCATTAGGAAGTAGCATAGGATATTAGGATTGGAGTCTCTCCTCTCCAAGCCATCTAGCTTCCCATAATATTATCCTCTTCTTAGATTCTACCCCGATACTATCATTATTATCTCATTCTCTTTCACATACTTTCTTTAAGTTCCTCTACCAACATGACTCACCCTTTTCATTCCACACTATGTTCAAGTTTTTATAGGAATCGTACTCAGATATTAAATTTTCCATCCACAAACCTTTATCTTGAACTCCTAATCTTGTTTCCACTTGCATAGTCAAATATCTTTATATCCTTTATTTCTAAATCTCCTATCCTTATATTTACATATATTTATCCATTTCACCTATGTTTTTGTTTTTCATATATCCCACACCCACAATGACTCCTTTGAATTTGTAGAAAAACATTACATTACTTGATTGAATTACTAATGTAACTATTTTAATTTTAAAAATACTTTTATCACCTGAATTATATATTTTAATTAATAATTTTCATTCTCGCAATTAAATTAAATATAATTAAGGGTGGAAAATATAAAAGAACACTCTCTTTTATTAGAAATGTTAAAATGCACATTTGAAGGCAGTCTCTTTTGTCAGTTGAAATTTATTAAAAGTCATAAATTTGTAGATCCCACGACCTATTGAATTATTCTCTCGTGATTTTATAATTTTGGAATGAATTTTAATAGAAAAGAATGTGTTAGAGATAGTCTCTTAAGATAATATGTTGCTATAGCATTCCAAAAAACTTTTACAAGGATATATAAAAAGAGACATTTGTAGAAGCTAAAAATATATTTAAACAATAAATATGATGATAAAAAGGGAAATATATATATATATATATATATAATTAGAGTTAGTTGAATATTTATAAGAGGAAAAAAATAAGAACAAAGATAATATATGTTTCTTTCTAAAGTGTAAAAGTTCATCATTTCTCTTCCCGTTTCCTTTAACTATCTCTGTCGTAAAATGAAAACTAATGTCTCGAGATAAAAAAAATAGATTATTTAATTGAGGACTTAATTTTAATTTTTCTCAGCAAATCGATATATATATATATATAGATAGATATAGATAGATATAGATAGATATAAACTTTTAACCACACTGCAGTGTCCTTTATTGCACAGGTAGAATATGCTTTGACCCGGCTAGGGAGTAGGTTTTCATTTCTCCAAACACATTCATCTTAACGTGATATGAATTTTTTTTTGGCTACACAAACGTGCTATCTGCAATATGAAAAACTTTGTTTTAGAATAAAAATTTAAGCCAATCATTGAATCATCCTCATTTCCCTGTTCCGTTCTCTTTTTGCCGAACAAAAAAAGATCATCATTACCTCCTCAAATAATCTATTACTAAATGATTCTTCATCCAAATATTTTAAGTTTGTTCATATTCATGTGATGTTTTCCCTCTACAATACAAATTGAATCGATCTGTAAATCAGGGTTCTACTGGAAACATCTGAGTTTTATATCTCTCGGTGGCTTTATGTGACACAAATCTTGAGATTACACATTTCTACAAAGTTCTGAGGCCACTTCATTGGTCACATCCGAAAGATTCTCACCAAATATAGTATATAGTTAAACGATAAGAGCCATTTTGGGGAAAGAATCCAACAAAAAGATGATTGGTTAAGACACTGATTTTACCTGCAGAATATCATGTTATCCAACTATTCTTTTAATTTATTCCTCGATCTGGCATGTCGTATTGGATGTATTCATCTTAATTTTTTCTTCATTGCAGAACGTGAAAATGGAATAACTATATACGGATGGAGTGGAAATAGTATGAAGGTACCCTTCACCACTAAAGACAGATCTAGAGTTAGTACTATAAGATGCATGAAGTATAATAAGTTTGGTGTTGTTTCCGGGTATCTTGGACTTGTAAATTCCACTTTGAATCGATTCACATATATGGATGTTGGATTCTGATTCTACTAAAATTGTAACATCTGCAGAACTAAACATTATACTAGTAGGATGCTTGTATAGGATTTTAGCATGTTGTTCATGTTGCAGCAAGAGTGTAACATATGATACACAAAAGAAGAGATATGCAAAGAAGAAAGCCAAATATTATTATTGATCTTGAGATATCATAGATACATGCTAAAGTATATACATTGTGAAGATGTATCATAAGGAATAGCAATAGTAGATACAAGCTATATAAAACTGAAACTCATGTAAAGTAAAAATTGTTAAACTGTTATGACAGTTATAATTCTAGTATCCATCGCCACATGCAACAGAATCACCTCCCGTACCATGTGTAATTATTCTAGTTAACACGTAAACAACATACAAGGGAGAGTTAACATATATAATCTCCTGTTCATATCAACATCTATAAGATTATGCTTCTTAATATTAATTAACTTACATTTAATCACATGTCATCTCATGTTATGACTAAATGTAAGGTGTTTTACCCAAGACTCTAAACTATAATAAGCAAGTCATACCAAAGATGAATACTTCACATATCTTGAACCTATCGGATCTTAGCTAACTTATGTTCCTATGTCATATAAAACGGTTAACTATATATCGTGTGTGGACACTATATAAACATTATTTTGCCTCCATCCTGTAATCAATCTTTACTTTAGTAATAATACTTCCTACATTTTCTGTTTCTATTTCTTTCCATTTATTTCTTTCTTACTTTTCTCTCTCATTCTTCCTAAATCTTTACATTACAATGAAAAAAATTATTTAGACACCTATTTTAGCCACCTAATAAAATGGTGGCTAATTGTAATCAAATTAATCACTAAATTAGGTTTTGATTGCTAAATAACTACAAAATAAAAATAATGATTGAATTTACTGATCATTTAAATCAAAGATAATTGGCATCTAACATTAGTTATAAAAGTTTTAGCCTTATAATAATATATTTTAAATTAGTCTCTAATTAAGTTAATGACTAATTTTATCATTTTAGAGACCAATAAATTGGTTTCTAAAATCAATTTTTCTCGTAGTATTATATGGGAGCCTTCAATGGCTTCTTCACCTGCCGCTATTACCTAAGAAATTTTTTTCTACTTCTGCTACATCATCTTTTTCCTTAGACTTTGTTCCACATTCCTTCACAACTCTAATCAATCTAAAATTAGACAATGAATATCTACTACAAAAACAACAAGTAGTGGCAACAACTATAGGTGGTCTTAAATTTCAAGGTTCTTGGAGGACAACTCTGTGCCATCTCACTTCGTCACTGTTAGTGATACTGATATTGAAAATGATTACATTCAGAATGATCAACAAGATAAGCTAATTATGACATTGTTACTTGCTTCTATGCATCTTACGATTCTTACCCAAATAGTTGGTTTGGAGTCATATGCTGCAATCTTGGCCAAATTGTAAACATACCACGTTTCACAAATTCTCGTAAGGGGTAAAGAAATTGAAACTCCGACTGAAAACTCCAAAGCACAATAAATTAGTATTATTGTTCCTTCTTAATATCAAAAAGATAGTTGATACATTAGCTGTGGTTGGCTTTCCAATTATGACTGAAGATCATATTGACGCTATACTTTATGGCTTGTAAGATGAATACGACAACTTTGTTACTACAATTACATCCCTCTTGGATCCCTATACTGTAGTAGATGTGGAGTCCTTATTGCTTGCTCAAGAGGAATGATTGGATAAATGAATTTCATGTGATAATTTTTTACAGGCAAATGCTTCTACAACAACATATATATTATGTTAATAAATCTTTATCATTCTTGCGTAATCGTTCTTCTTCAAATCTTTCATAATCGAACGCGTTCAATCCCGCTCAAAGAATACAAGACTTGTTAATTCCAGAAATCAAAATCGAAATAATTGGAATTCAAGATGTCCTTCATCCACTCAAAACTTCAAGATTCATTGTCAAATTTGCTCTAAATAGAGTCATTTTGCATCCAATTGTTCGCACATATATGACGATTCCAATACATCCACTATTCATGTTAATTCTTTATAGGCTACTACATCTTTCAGTGAAGATGATGAACCATCAATTCTTAGAACTCCTTCTGCATTGTGTGACCTACTATGGTACCCAAACAGTGGAACTTCTCATCATCTAACTTCTTATAGCAATAATCTTACAACCAAAATGTGGTCCTGATATGGTCAAAATTGGTAACAATACTAGTCTTCCTATTAACTATGTTGGTTCTCCTATTTATACTTCTTCATACATTGATCATAAGTTTTCTTTGCATAATCTGTTGTATGTTCCTTTAATTTCAAAGAACTTACTTAGTGTTTCTAAATTTGCTAGAGATAATAATGTGCTCTTTGAATTTTAATCTGATTTTTGTCTTCTTAAACATCAGGAAACAAAAGAGATGCTTGTTTAAGGAAAAATTAAAGATGAAATTTATGGTTTCCAAATTTTTTCTGGTTTTACAACTCATATTGCTTCTATATTATCAAAGATATCATTTCATCAAATAATGCAATCTTGTAATGTTTTTGTATCTGTTGAACAAACATTTCGTGAACCTTGTATATGTGTTAAAACACACCAGTTACCATTTCATGACTCTACATCTGTTTACACTCATCCGTTAAAATTGGTGTATATGGGGTACATCACATATTCATTCTTCCAATGGATCTAGATATTACATTGCTTTTCTTGATGCATATTCTAAATATGTTTGGCTATACTTGTTGTCTCATAAGTCTAAAACTAAATCTATTTTTCAATCTTTTAAAATATACTCTGAAAAGCGAATTGGTTTTCAATTAAAAAGTGTTCAAAGTGATAATGCAAAATAAGTTTTATCTCTTAATTTGACTTTTCTTTACATGGAATTAAACAAAGGTTGTCTTGCCTGTATGTTCACCAAAAAAATGGTTCCATTGAAAGCAAGCACGACACATTACTGAAGTTGATCTTGCGTTGCTTGTTGCGAGGGGGAGGGAGGGAGAAGCTTTTACTACTACTATGAGCATTATTAATGTTCTTCCATCTCCTATTTCAGATAACAAGAATCCATATCAAGTGGTGTTTTACAAACCTCTCAATTACAATTTTTTCAAAACCTTTGGATGTGCTTGTTATCCTATGTGTTGGGAGAATCCGAGGGGGAAACACCGAGGAGATCTCTAAGAATGAGAACTGAGCCAACCCATATAAGAAAATGACACCACCTTCAACTCAAAACCTTAAGATATTAGGTTTATGGTTCTTCTTTCTTATATATTGCTCAACTTTCTCATTCCTACCCAATGTGGGACTTAGACTCACACTTGAATACCTAACAATATCCCCTTCAAGTGAGAGTCTCTCATCCACATTGATACACCCCCTCGAGCCTTAAATTTGAGTACATTACTCATGACCCCTCACTTGTACCGCCGTTCACACACTTATACGGGACACGCTTACCTGAAACCTCCGTCAGGAAGACTTTCGATACAGGGTCAAACTGTACTCGCCCAAGCCGTAAGCCAACGGCTCTGATACCACTTGTTGGGAGAATCCGAGGGGGTAAACACCGGGAAGATCTCACAAGAATGAGAACTGAGCCAACCCATATAAGAAAATGACACCACCTTCAACTCAAAACCTTAAGATATTAGGTTTATGGTTCTTCTTTCTTATATATTGCTCAACTTTCTCATTCCTACCTAATGTGGGACTTAGACTCACACTTGAATACCTAACAATCTTCCCCTCAAGTGAGAGTCACTCCTCCACCACATTGATACACTCCCCCTCGAGCGGAAGCAATCTCAAGACTTTCGATAAGGGTCAAATTGTACTCGCCCCAAGCCAAAAACCATCGGCTTTGATACCACTTGTTGGTAAAATCCGAGGGGAGAAACCTTGGGGAGACAAACAAGAATGAGAACGGAGCCAAACCCACACTAGGGAATGACACCACCTTTAACCCAAAACCTTAAGGCATTAGGTTTATGGGTCTTCTTTCTTATATATTGCTCAACTTTCTCATTCCTACCCAATGTGGGACTTAGACTCACACTTGAATACCTAACACTATGCTTTGTCCATATAATAATCACAAATTCAATTTTCATTCATTTATGTGTTTGTTTCTCGACTATAGCTCAACTGATAAAGGATATGTTTGTCTCCTTTCATCTGGTAAAACTTATATCACTTGAAATGTGGTTTTTGATGAAATTGTTTTTTCATTTGTTTTATCCAATAATCCTTTTATTTCTGACAATAACTCAGTGGAATCTACATCTTCTTCACTTATTCCTATATTTGTGATTAAACAAAATTTTCTTGATAAGAATAGCGTCTATAATAGACCTTCAAGTTCCACTTTACAACCTATAGATCCATCTCTTTCTTCATCTACTACAAGTGCTTCAACATATCAAATAGTTTCTTCACCCGCACCTTTAATACCTTCATCTGTAAGTTCTCCTACTACAACAATTTCTTCATATAGTGATAATTTAGTTTCTTGTAGATGTTGATTGGAGTTCTGACCCAGAAGAAAATCAACAATTGGCTACATAATTTTTCTTTGACAAAAGTCAATCTCACGGGCTTCAAACAAGTAGAAAGTTGTTTCGGAAAAGCTCAACTGAAGCAAAGTATTGTAGTGTGGTTGCGACTTTAGTTGATATAAAGTGGATAACCGACCTTCTTCGTGAGCTTCATCTCACATTTAAATCGTCTTGCAACTACTCAAGCAATATGAGTATTAACCAAGCATTTTGAGCTTGATCAATATTTTGTTTGGGAATCAATTCAAAACAAGCAATTAACTCTGTCAGATATTCCAACCACTGACCAAATAGATGATACACTCACAAAATCCCTATCTAGATCATCATTTATGACGTAAAACATGTATACTCTGTATGGGCATTATATAAACATTATTTTGCCTCATTTTTGTAATTAATGTTTAATTTAGTAATAATACTCTTTACATTTTTTGTTTCTCTTTCTTTCCATTTCTCTCTTTCTTGCTTTTCTCTCTCATTCTTCTGAACCTTGACATCTCGATATCAAGGTGACACAAAACATTTGCTACCAAGTTAGATATAACTCTCTTTCAGTTTTTCGTTACTCGAAGTCCTATTTATGTGACTAGACAACAATGAAGTCATAATACCTATGTTAATGTGAGTGTCATGTTTATCACCATCACCGAAGACTTAATATCACCGCGAGTATCACTACATTACCTATCAAGAGTCATGCAAATCATTTATCCAACGTTAAACCTTATATACATAATAACATACATACCAATACATAGACATGTATATAAAAAATTCGTATAGGATTCATCACCCACAAATGGTTACCCAAAAAGGATAATGTCATGTATACATCAGGTCATGCATCTCAAACCTTTGAGAGCATATATAATTAATCATAAATTTTATACATCAAAACATTTAACACAAATATAAACACTTCCAACACCACATGAAATTATCATCATTCTATTATACAATCTCTCGAGTAAGTTTCTCTCACTTGAGCAACCTTTGTGCTTGAGAGGCACTTTTGCTGCTTGAACGAAATACAACATGAGAGAAACATCCTTTTTGGGCCATTTTCACTCTAGTGACCACCTCGTAGCTTAAGCTTGAATTACTTGTACGTTCTAAACAATGCTTTAGCGACCACCACTTGTTGAAACAGTAAAGTCTAGAAATTCCTCAACAATGATTGAATGCTTGAGTGTCCATCCAATGCTTGAGCGCCCAGTCCACATGTCATGCACTGCTACACTTCATCACATGCGTACACCACTTTTTTCACTCATAAGCATTCAATATCACGCTTGAGCCACAAACCATATTGCTTGAGTATCCTATTTAACGCTTGAGTGATATGCTTCCAAAGGAGAAAATTATATTGACCTCTCTCGTTCAAGCAACCAACACAATACTTGCTTGAGTAACATAAGATGGTTAGTGTAACTAATGCAAACTACACGGGCCTCACTTGAGTGATAGCATGTTACTTAAGTGATATTTGATCTGAGAAAAACTAAAACAACCAAAGCACAATATTTTTACAAATTTTTGAAATTCTTCAACATTTCTTCTCTTTCCAAATTTATTCCCAAGATTATTATGACTATAACAACACATACAACAATACAAACCAAAAAGATCACTATAGAAAGTCACATAATTCACATATCTTTAGTTTCCATATATTTTATACCTCTAAAACAACTATCAGAAGGCAAAGAAATATTATTACCTCCATTTACGTAGATTGAAACATGTTATATATATATATATATATATATATATATATATATATATATATATATATATATATATATAACTATTTTATATAAACATTTAATTAAAATTCATCTTATTTCCATTGCCTAGTAATAATAAAAATAAAGCAATTTTTGTTATTGAATTTTTAAAAGAAAATACTAACAATACATGTAAATTAAATTCAATAATAAATAAAAAATGTGTTTAACAATTTAAAGCCTCTATATATGTTACTGTAACTCGGTAATTATCATTGTTTTATGCTAAAAATGTCTGTACTCTCTGTACATAGAAGTTTTATAAAAAAAAAGGGGAATCTGAGAAGGCTTTATTTCGTTACAATTAAATTATTTTTTGATTACTACTGAAAAGGATTATCTGAAAGGAATAGAGACAGAAAGCTGGAACTTTACTATCTTAATTAGTGTTGCAGTTACATTTTGGCTTGATCCTCCATTCCAATAAGCAGGTGCAATACAACTTTTATAATTTTATTATATCTTAACTATGACTATTAAGATAAACTAATTTTAACTTACCATCATTTTAAATTATATGGTTAATTTTAGCTTCTCTACACTTTGATCTCTCAAACTTTCTGTCTGTTTCTATGCCACAATTGACTGTTGTTTTTGTTAAGAATGTTAGAGAACAAACCAATCACCATGATTAATAGGAATATCTCCATTAATATGAACATGTTAACATGTTCCTCTTGAAGAAATAAATTATTATGATACATTAAGAAAAAACGAAATACAGCTAGCTTGGCTTCTAAATCAATGGATCATTATCAGAAACTCAAAAACTCTTCCTGCATAGCTAAAGTGCACTTGCTGTGATATTCTGCACATCTCTAGCTTCTATTCTCACAAACATCTTCCTCCATATCCTGCACTTCTAAATAGTGCTTGTTTTATATCTTCGGAACTCAGAATTGCCTTCTGCTGCAATTCCTATTGAATAACAAATAGAAAAACAAAAAGATTACTCAATTGCTCAACAAAAAAAGACCATATAAACACAAAAACTATATATAGAAGCAAGGACTTTTAGACAGTGTCAAAACCATTGTGTTCATATCTATTTCAATTTTAGAATGCCCCCAGTATATAATAGAACATGTATTCTCTATTCATTTTAACCCTATCTGATATACCTCTGAACAAGAAGCTTGCACTGTGAAATCATTGAAACAGCTAATAACGCATTGCTGGATCTCAAGGCCTAATGTTTCCAATGTGTTTACTGTAGACACCAACAAGCCTGGTTTCCCTGCACAGCAGATCTCCACCCTTGTATTAGCATTTCTCCTTTCCACATCAAACTGCACCAAATCACAATTAAGATCCTTCAATGATGATCTATTTCACTTTAAAAGAATCTTGGTAGGTTAGTTCTATAATATGATCAAATTAATGTATATAAGTAGTTGGTAATTTTTACTTCCCTAAACTAGTTTTTAAAGTTAGGCTTAGAACAAATTTTGAAAACCCCAAAAACAAAACATACCTTTGGAGAATTTCTAACTAAGATTTCGTTTGGCTGTAAATCCTTGAAAATGCTAGCCGTGTTGGAATCCACTTCTATTTCTTGCTTCAAAGTGTTAATCTTTTCCAAGAGCTCTTTCATATAATCGATAGTGTCTCCAAGTATGGCTGTTCTGTCCATCTGTGAGAAGCATTTTCAACAAGTAAATCAGCACTTATGCTGCATATATGACACTTTTCAACAAAGTAGTAGTTCATATGTAGCTTTACATTTTTACTACGAAAATGACTCATTCTCACTTCATACCTTACTTATCTTTGGGACAATTGATCTTAGCATGGAGAGCCTGTCGTTTAGTCTCTTCCTTCTTCTCCTCTCAGCCATTAGGTTCTTGGAAGGCTGCCCCTGAAGCTTCTTTGCCCTATTCTTTCTTTCCACACACGAATCTGTGTTGAAAACAGGCCTTTCAGGAGAAGGGCTTGGCTCCATTTTGCATATGGCTTGAAGGTCCAAACAATGAAGCTCTTCGCCAAGCAAACCCGGATCTTCTTCTTCCATCACGGACAATGGATAATCTTCATGAGCCACAAATGGAGGGGTGTTATGTGAAGTATCAAGGGTGTTATAAGATGAATCTACCATTTGGGGTGCAGAAAATTCATCAAGCAAAGAACTATAGATTTCATTGAAGGTGTAGTCGAAATTGTAACTCTGAGGAACTTCTTGGAAAGAGAAAGAATTAGAAGGAAAAGCTTGATAGTTTTGATCAAAACAATCAAAACTCCAGGCACTAGAGAAAGGCTGGTTTTCTTGTGAACATGGATTGGTTTCCCATGGTTCTCTTCTTAGAGCCGTAGATTCCTCCAAGAAATCATGATCATAAAGTTCCATCTCTCTATCTCTCTCTCTCTCTCTCTCTCTCTCTCTCTCTCTCTCTCTCTCTATTGTTGTGATGGCTAATTGTTTTGGAAATACTGCCTTGAGACAATAGAGTACTAAGTTGAAGCATATTTATAAGAGCACAATGAAAAGCTTCTTGCAAATTGCTTATTTTATATGCATTATAGTGTATATTATATGACATATTCAGTTGCACCTATACCCTAAGGCCCAAATGGAATCTGCTTTTCACATTACATCTCTCTATAGATCTTCACCCTCAAATAGAGGGGGGCATTCTTGTCTTTTTCACCAAAATTTGTACAACCAAATTATATATATTTAATAGGAATTTGTTGGAAAGTTTGACCCTCAGATCTGTCTGAAACCAAAAGGAATGGTAGTTAACATCATAAACCCTCTCAGGTCCTTTGCATGTTAAAACTTCAACCAAAAAACCAACCTCCATCTCTCTCTATTTTCCACCACCTTGAAGAAGATTTCAGAGATGGGTCCTACCCCCCAAATGCTTCCAAACTTTGGCTTAGCTCATAATTCAAATTGGTTGTGATCCTTTTTTGTTCTCTTCTGCTCTACTTTCCTATCCAATGTGTATACTTAATAATAGTTAATGCAAATTGTCCACACTACTAAAATAATGAATCATGCACTATATATCTATCTAACTTTCGTTTTCCATTACAAAGGGGTGAAGTATAGGCATATAGAACCTTCATTCTAATCTCCACCTGGAAATTGTAGACATTTCTGTATCTCTATGACGATATATTATGTACACGTATATACAATAATAGAAGTGTGAATGCAACCACGTACTATTTTTTAAACGAATCTCTTTGGCTTTTGTATTTGTTTTTTAACTACTTTACGAATATGCAAATATCATAAGCAATTTTTTGCTTACCCTTTTTGATTTATCCTGTCTTCTACTCAATACTGACTTGTTCCCTATATGGAAATTGTTTGTATGTAGGGACTCCCTATTCGTCTTTCTTACAATTTTGGTTCTATTGCATGATCTTGATCGACATAATTATAGTTACATGAAGTTCATTATTGTCGTTATTGTCGCTATTCTAATACTAACTTGATGTATGCATGTACGCATTTATAACGCATGGTCCACAAACTTGTTCTACTAGCTTCTATCTCAGTAACCTATAAACCTAACAATTAATCTTCCGCAACACATGCCACATGATTCGCAACTTGCAAGTAGATATTTGAAATTGCAACGTAGATTATGTGTATCTGTCATACAAGAAAGGGTTCTTGTGAATAGGTCTCGTTTGTGGTAATTACACTTATTGTCACGTTATTATGCAGTAGGAAACAGTGTATCCAAATTGGCAAATTGGCATACCTATGAACTCAAATTTTCTTCTACTTATAAAAGTTTAAATTTTCCCACCAAAATTATTTATTTTAAAAATGGTTCATTAATTCTGAGTGACAATGTCATCGTGAGTAATCCAGAAGTCTACCATGGTTAGGATTGAGGGAGAGTGTATTTATTAAGTGTAAGATTGTGAAAGGTAATTATTGAAATCGTGATATAGAATCATTTCAATTTTAATAATTCTGCATTTTTGTCACTTAAATGCACCCCCACTTAAAAACGTTCAATCCCAATGAGTGTATTGAAAAAAAAAAAATTATGCCAGCAAAGTAATTGATCACTTTAAAAAAAAATCACTCTAAGTGTGAGGAATCTAAGAACATGCTATGATATGAAACGAACAAGCTAGTCTACAAAAAGAAAAAGAGACACATTTTCTTATTTAGTAGAATTTAGTTATACGGTGCTATGTTAGCCTTCAAATAGATATCTCAATATATATATATATATATATATATATATATATATATATATATATATATATATATATATATATATACATATCAGTTTATATTTTTTTGGTTGTATTGGTTATAAGTAATTTTATTTTTTCAATTCATATTGTCCACATGTTGCTTATTTCATCCTAAGATTGAATGAGCAGATAGAAAGTAAATATAAGATGATGGGTGTAAGTACTATATTCATACATTTCTCTAGGTTGGATACTTATTTATATCTTTTATATTGAGCCTGGATTTTGCTGGTGGACAACTTTTCTCAAGCTTAGGAGAGGATAATCTTACTTTATCCGTAAACCTTTTGGTTTAGTAGGTTAAGTACCTTTGTTTTCTTTTGTCATAGGTTGGTTCTTGGACGGGTCATTCAAACATTCGGTGACAAAATATAATTTTCTTTTTACTTTCTAGTATAAATTAGGAGGCTATGGGAAGAGGACAAGAGGTACCTGGTACATCTACACATGCCCCCAACTTAATATCTTGAGGGCTTTATCAGCATTAAATCGAAAGGGTTTTATTTTGAAAATGCTTAATTTTGGTAAGAACATGTCGAGGAAGCAAAGTGGTGTGACATTTTACTGGAAGCATTAAATGATTCTGATAAAAATATTTATTGTCTGTTTTGGATTTAATTTTTGACTTTTAACTCTTCAACAAATAAACTCATTGTCACTTTAGGGTATAACTAGAATTTTGAGGTAAATTTTTTTTCTAATTAGATAAAGAAGAAAAATTTTCAACCATAACTGAGTAAGAAAATCTACCATTTAAGTGCTCAATTGTAAATTTGAGCCATTAAATAGAAGTTTGGGCAATAATGCCCTACGGTATCTAAACATAGTGGCCATAAAAAGTGTAGTCAGAAGCTTCGAATTGATATTTGATTCTAAGGTTAATTTATTTTTATAAGAGTCACATAAGAGCCATTGAAATTATAATTTGACATTCTGCATCAATACTCGGTGACTTTAAACTACAATATTATGCAACTACCTTTAAATATTTAAGTATGTAAATGGGAAGAATTACAGTTTTAGGAATATGAGGTAGAAAAAGTTAGTAAACTTGGACTCTTTTCTTTTGTTAGGCTAGTGTCTCATTAAATCTGTAATGGTTGTATTATCACTATTCTATCTATCTTTTTATAAAATTTCGAAAAGTGTATGCAAAGTATTAACAAAAATTCAAAGAAACTTTCTTTTAAGGATGTGGTTCGGAGGAAAGGAAGATATATTGGACTAAGTGGGAAAGTCTTTGCAAAATAAAGGAAGGTGACCTAGGAATTAAAGACAGAAAATTTCAACATACTCTATTAACCAAATGAAAGTTGAGACTTGGTAAGAAGAGTCAGAAATTATAAAAAGGAGGTTATAGATTCTAAGTATGGTCATAGAGGAATTTAAGCAAAGATATATTAGCTAAGAATCAGTTTCAATGGTAAAGAAACTTACACATATATAATTTATGGTGAAGGTAGCTTGGGATATTGATTTGATGACAGGCTAAGGTGGTCATTAGGAGATGGGATAATAAGAAAGTTTTGGAAAGATAGATGGGTGGGTGACGAATCTCCATGTAATAGGTTTTCTAATTGTATATTATCTCAAATTATATGGATAAAATAAAAAGGAAAATAAAGGCATGCAATGTTAATGTATGAGAGTGGACTTTAACTTTGGAGGAGGAATACATTTATTTGGAAAAACACTCAGGAATAATATATTATGGCAAAAATAGAGGAATAATTCATAAAAACACATATGAACGAAACTTGGGTATGGAAAGAGGACGAGGAAGGATGTTAAAAATTTATTACTCAATACTCACAAAAAATATTTTTTTCACAATTTAATTGGATTCAAACACCCAATCCATTCAATAAAAGAAATGTAATATTTTATCTAGAATTCCAAAACTTCTGATATAAAGTATCCTCCTCCTCTCTAATTACATTTTTTTACCTTGTTATATGCAAACCTCATTGAGTGCAATCATTTTTATAATGTTATAGTCATCTAATTTTAAGAAGTAGACTTTAAGTTTAACACAATCTTACAAATTTTCAATAGACCCTTTCTCATGTTGAAGCCCCCTTACTCATGCGTAGAATTAGATATTTATGGATGATTTGATAGTGGTCGAATAGCTAATGATACGATAGATCCATCTAACGTGACTAGACATGACTAGGATAAGTTTTGATATTATTTTAAAAAGTAAATCTTATAAGTCTAAATTCATCTTACAAAATCAATTTTTAATATAAGATTTGTATCTACTCATATATTATATATTATGACCTCATTTTCTAAAGTGATACAACTTCTTTTATTTATATGATTAACTTCTTTTATTTACATGATTAATGATTGCTTCTTCCATGATTTTCACATGATTTTTCGTTCTATGATTTTACGGTAATTACGATTTTTCGTTCGATGATTCTACAATAAGTGTGCTTTGTGTGTTGACCGTGACTTCAAGACGACTTTATCACAATACTTGGACATGTCTCCAAGCTTTATGGATTGCATAGATATATGTACGGGAAACCATACTAATGCAAAAACATTGTTTTACATCAAAATTCAAGTAACCATCACAGAAAATCATGCCGTGATAATAAATAAAAGTTTACATGTTAAATAGATGGTTATAGTCTAATCAATATAATAGACACGTATTATAGATGTGGTATTAATATAGAATATAGACATTAGACTAGGCAGTGATGTATATTAGCAGTTGTTGGATTATTTGAGGATAAAATACATTCTTTATTTTACTTATTGCTATATTAGGAGGTTCTGGCGATGACTGGATTCCGATATATCTTTTTAATACGATTGGTCTTGTACATCAAAGTTTAAAAATAAATTTTGTCACTGTAACTTTGAGATTTTGACGAGTGTATTCTTTTCTTGCAAGCATCATACTGCAGTGTAGTGACAATGAGCTACAATTTTATATTAGTTTGCGATTTCTTTACTATCTCTTACTCATGGCTTGCACCATTATTGATCAATGCTCCATGTTAGGGGTAGCTTTGAATATTTTACGGTAGAAAACTGTACCTTGCAATCATAACTTGTTTAACGATTTTATTTTAAAGCACAAATTTTAAGCACTAATAAAGACCATTATTTTTCACCTTAGAGGATTGGATGAAACACCTTACGATCAAATATAGTAGTAGATATGTAGCCTTTTAATTAATATAAGGGCTACCATTGCGTCGTCTAGTAGGAAAATTCACCATTAATTTTAACAATCTATTCCTTAAAACCCCATAAATGAATAGCATAACTTTACTTTTCGAGTGCACTAAAAACATATACAATGTTCACATTAGTGACTTAAAAGTCAAATAACAATTGTTCAACAATTTTTTTCTATTATGATAGAGTTATTGAGATTAAATTATACTTAAATAAACGTTGTTTAACTATTTCTACAAATAAAATAAATAAATTTTCAGTCACAAAATTAAATATAATTTAAGCTAAACAATCATTTCAACAACTTTGACATTAGAGAAAATTTGGATGCATAATTTTCAAATTTATGAATCATTAGTGTTCAAATTTAATATAAATATTTTTTCTGGTAAGGTTTTTTTTTCATATAAATAAACTATTCAAACATGCATAATAAATACTCTAATTAAATTAATTAATCCGTCTTGACTCGGTCTAAGAAATTACTTGAACAAAAAATTTTCATTTCTCAAGCATGTCATCACTTAAAACTCAAGCATTTAAATATTTTAAATTTGTTACCGCATCCATTTGTTTTGATGTGAATACTTAGTCCAAAAATATGTTAATATAAAATAACCATGTACTGTTTTAAAAATAAAATAAAATATATATAGTTAATTTATATTTGCTTATATGATAAAAAAATTTATGTTTAAAAAACCGACTAATTTTATGGGTAACTTTTACAAAGAAAAATATTTTGATCAGATTTTAGATATTTTTAGTTTCTAATTATTTAGAAATCCAATTAGTATACGCGTTGAAATTTTTGAAAGCTGCCATTTTCTTTTAAAAAGTTTTATTAATAAAAAAAAAAAACTGTGACAAAAGCTTCAATATCTAGAAGCAGCACCTAAATGGGTTAATTACACATTATGTTTACCGTCAAAATTAAGGTGGACAATTAATTTTCATGAGTCAAAAATTAAAAATGACACAAGTTTTCTTGTCGTGTGTGCGCAAAATCCATGGAAGTTTGGCTTTGCAAGTTAAAATCCTATATGTTATTATTATTATTATTATTATTATTATTATTATTATTATTATTATATATAT
>Ga0209700_106508_pt1 | contig 17955 bp, 6 predicted proteins | sample SiratroredBW_FD_187528 | JGI IMG/M metagenome (GOLD analysis project Ga0209700, IMG submission 187528) | Root nodule microbial communities of legume samples collected from California, USA - Siratro red BW (SPAdes) (version 2) | ecosystem: Host-associated > Plants > Roots > Nodule | place: USA...
ATATATATATATATATATATATATATACTATATTTAAAATTAGATAACAATTTAATTACTATTTATTTTTTATAAAAAAAATTGTGATTGATTTTTATTTTGAAAATATTATCATTTATTATTTTTAGATAAATATCTCTTTGACATTATATAGTGTACAGATAATAATTTTTTTCTTTATAAAAATCCAAAATATTCAACACTACTTTTTTTTATCATTCACTATTCGATTTCAAATGTTATGAATAATTATATTTACATTTTTATGTTAACAATGCTTTAATATTTATTTGATTATGAATTATTTACAAATCAATATTACTTATCAATATTTCTGTGACAAACATTATACAAGAAATTGAGATGCAAGATGATATTCATTAAAAAAACTATTTTCTTTAATTTCTTACATTTCATCCCTTGTCTTGAGATGGTGAGGATTTAACATTTTACCTCAAGTACTAGATCTAAATACATTATTATATAAATCTTTACAAAAACAAAATAGATACAATTTGCTTCAAAAATTTCTTAAAATTCGTTTTCAATGCGTAATCATTATCACGATATAATCTGAAATCATAATTTTTTTTCTTAACAGATTATTGACTACTTTTGTCTAATAAGTAATAAAATGGACATGCATAAATATTAATATTTATTATAAACCAGTGAAATTTTTTTTATAGCATGTGAAATTGCGGAAGTGTTTTTTTTTCTGAAAAAAATATTTAGTTTATCAATGTAAATATAATTTTTTATTTAATATTTCAAAAAATACTAATATAATGTAAAACATTTATTTTATTTTTTTTGTATAAAACGTTTCCCTTTTTGGTATTAAATGGATTTGAGAAATATAATAAAAACTAGTTTTCCTTCTGAAAAATTAGTTTTGTCATGATATATTCTTTCATAAAGCACCAAGTAAAAATGATGCTAGTATTAGAAAATTAAAAATGAATTTTGTATTAAAAATTATATTCATAAATCCTTACCTTGGTTTCCAATTTTAGTCGAACACGACATTACAATATAGTACTAGAAAAACAGAAGAGTAGTTAAGATTTAACCTATGCCTGAATAAATAAATAGTTCTATAGCTTAAGTTTTCGAGTACATTTATTTCACACATTTAAGAGTTAAGAGATCGAGGTGAAAAACCATTGAAGTGGGTGCATAGGTCTCTAATATAAAAATAGCCCTATGCCTATAGTCAATACAATTTGATCATTAAACTAATGAACCAGTCAAAGATACATGGCAAATCACTTATTAAATCATTTAGGTCACATGGTTGTGGGGTTTATGATATCTTGATGAGTAACAACAAAAAATAGTTGTAGAGATAAAAGTTGAATAGAACATAAGAGAACTATATATGCATGCATATTGTTTATGGACCAACACATTGTGGAAAATTATAGTTACCACATACGTTGGTGTTTGTGTTGTTCAGTATTAGCTGAAACCTAAGGGACCAACAGTCATTAAAGATGTACACCCACCAACACCAAGCCCTGGGAAAAATAATTGTGAAGATTCCATTATTTAAAAGATGAAGAATACGTGTGGGGGAATGAAGAAGGTGAAGGGTAGATATGTAGGTGGATGTGTGAGAGATGTGAGTTGAGACAAAAGTAGTTTTCATTGTGCTTTGAATTAACTTGGCTTTAAAGCTCACAGGGTTTTAGTTCACTCATTATACTTAGTCCATTCCATTTCAACTTCCTACTTCATAGCGTGCATGTGCAGTCACTCTAACTTCACACATTACATGTGTCATGCAATAGAAAACATTTCCTATTTACTCTTTGACAGTAATATGGTGTGAGAGAAAAAGAAATAGTTTAAATGGTTATATAACATTTTTACCTTTTCATAATTTATTAGACTTAAATGCTTTCTCTTGTTAGTTTTCATCTCTTTTAAAGTAGAGACATTTGATTATCTTATTTTTCAAAAACCTATCATTTTAGCATACCTTTTAAATGTGCTTATATTTGTTCTTTTAAATATATAATTCAAGATAATACCTTAAATGGATAGGTTAGATTTAAATGTCAATTGAATCAAAATAAATAAAAAAAATACAATGTAAAATTGAGGATTGAATCAAAATTGTAGATTTTTTTAATATTGAAAATTAAACATCTCTATTTTAAATTAGAAAAAATATATATAGATGGAATAAGATAGAAATGTTAAATGTTTATTTAAGTCAATAATTATGATTAAGACTTAATATGATGGGTTGGGGTAGTTGTTAAACATCTTGGATGTACATGTTAGAAAAATTATTCAGAGTAAAGGGTATCGTACTCCATCTTTTCCATATGTTAAAAGTACTTCTTTCATTCCATAATCACTCCTCTTACTGAAATAGAAGTATATTTTTTTAACCATGATGAGTTTTCTTCACAAAATTGTACCACTGATAATTTGAAAGTAAACATTGCTTTTTATATTAAAAAGTATTTATCATTACAATACAAAAATCAGTCAATCATATTCATTTTTGAATTGATGTAAAATATTGATAAGGCATATTTAATATTTTTAATTAATAATTAAAAAACACATTCCTAACAAGTGAGAAAAATCTCCATTGAAGGGACCTATCAGAAGTAGTGAAGAAAGTCCATGTATCAACTTTCAATGCACACTACAACTGCCAAACCTAACCACAGTCCACACTTGTTTAATCTGGGGTCCATCTTCTACTGTTATCTTCACCTCCACTTTCACCATGACACATACTGGATATGATCAACAATGCTTTCCAAACCCTATTCATAGAAACAATCAAATCACAAGGTAGAACCTCTGCTAATGTTTGCCTCTTTCGGCAAAGGCAAACACCACCTTTTGTTTCTACGCTACCTCTCTCTTGGCTGCGTACCATGTAGAACCTATGCTAATTTAAGTCTGAACCACTCTTAACTCTCTCTGTCAACAATGCATCAAACTTCTCTCCCATTTTAAGCCCAAGAATAACTCCACTTCCATCAAATATTCCTTCCTTTCACCATCTACACCAATTTCAAACTTTAAGTTGGTGTCATGGCTTCTTTTCAATTAATACATGTCTGCTTCTTTTTAAGAAAAGAAACACTGTTTCAGCAAGATTTTCTCAAAAGATGCTTAATTAATTTCACTGTATATTTTAGTTGAAGATATGATGTGTCATTTGAAATGATATAAATACAAAATAATTAAAGAATGTTTAAGATGTTAAATTAAGGTAGTATTTAACTCGCTGAAATGAAAAGAACAACAGAATAAAATTGAAATAAATATCCAATGAAAAAGTAAATTCTGTAATTAAATGTTTACCAATCCTTTAATTTTTACACAGGACTTCAGGAATAATATGTAATTTTAGGCATTTAAAAACAGTTTTCAATTGTGTTCACTCTCCAATGAAGAATTGCATTTTTTAAAAATTTATTTCCACACTAATTATTCTACATCTCATTTAAAGAATAAAATTATTTATTTAGACAAGACTGTCTATGTTTATTATTTTTCTTTATGTGATAGAACCTTAAACTTATTTGTACATAGAGTGGATATTAAAACGAATATCTCTAAGTCTCTGCTCCACATTCTTTTAACAATCCTTTTTAATTATAATCGATGTTGCATATTTATTTTCTTGCAAAGTTTTTTTTCACATTAAAAAAATCCATACATTTTTTAAAAACAAATTATGGTGCGTAGAAATTAATGGCAACACTTTTGCATAGGAAAATAATTAAAACAATTTAATAGAAAATAGTAGATCCATTAAAAATCAAAGCTTTAAACATTCAATAAAAAAAGCTTATATTCTTTTAAGGCAAAATGATTTTCCTTTAGAACATCCAACAATCACGCTTTCCTTTGGTCGCTAACTGCAGATTTGAGTGGTGTTTTCTCAATAGTTTAGTTAGGTTTTCAAGTGTAATCCAAAGGTCTAATCCCACAACCAAAGAAGCAAAGTCACAATAAATTTAGGGTTTTGGCCAAAGACCAAGCCTAATCAACTCACTAACTCACCATGAAAAGGGTTGTCTGTGATTGTGATTGTGATTAAGTTTGGATTTATTAGTTGCCACAAAATTAAACTAAAGATGCATGGTAACTAACTGCGACTTGACTGTTGGAGACACAGTTCCATCTTATAGGACACAAAAGTGGGAACCATAAAGATGTTGATGTTTCTACCTTATGTAATGATGCTATTTTTCAGAGCATCATCATCGCTGGCAACCCAGTTGGTCCCATTCCTCATTTTCAACGAGGTGGACCCTTAATCCACTTTGTTCATTATGATTTCCACTTTTAAGCTTTGCCAAAAAATCAAGAATTGCAAGATTAGTGTTATCGGTCATGCATTTACCTCCCTCAAATCACAAAAGGAAGCCTTTTGGGGTTTATTATTGGGCAATGATCTTTAGAATCAACAAGCAATGAAATGGAAGTGCTTAATTAGGAAATGGGTAAGGCCAATTTCATAGCTTCCACCTACCTCCATGACTACCCAGGAACCAACTAGACATGCCAACTGATTTGTTATTAATGTTCTAATTCTACAATTGCTTTCTTCTTCCTTTTCCAACTCATGTATTCACATCAATTCTCTGTCATGGTACTGTGCTATAGGTAAGGTATATTCACTATCACGCTCTAACGTGGGCATTTCAGAGATGGAATGGCTCAACACTCGAAGTGAGTTATGAACAACAGGTAGCTAGTGCTAAAGCAAATTATTTCCTAGGAAGAATGTGCAGATTATAGAATTTCTTACGTGTGAATTTTGACCTTTTTATCATATGAAGGATACGGTCATGCGGGAATCATTGACTATGTTTTTGGATCCCTTGCTTCAACAACAAGAGAATTCAACCTACCAACTATAGGGCAACATTTCTATTATTATTTTACTTTAACAACTTCCTCATCTCAACGTCGACATGTTTATATAAATATCAACAATTATTGATCAGTTTGTGTGTTCTTATTCTGTCCAAGTTAATTAATTATGGACATGTTGCAATTAAATTAATTTCTGGTACTTAATTGTTAATCAAGGTTTAATTGTAAGGGGGGAAAACCTATAAAACAATACGTAACCACCTGGCTTTGGAACTTTAGAGGAAACAAACAAACGTGTCTGTACACATCAGATGTGGTCCGAAGTGTGTAGCTTTGGTTTTGATCTGCTTTTGTTATTTCTCACGTGAATTTGGTTTAGTGAGTTCATCTACTTCACTTTATCTGTCCGTAATGTGACAACAATGAGATGTGAAATCTTCAGGGTCTTTGATTTGCGTTAAGAAATTGATCATTATCACTGAAACTACTAAAACACTTTTGTTTTAGCTTTATTTCTTTTTAGTTGGATAAAGACAAGGTGGATGATGATGATGGGGTTGTGTTGTGTGTGTGCAGACACACATGACAAGCATGAAGGGCAACATAGTGAAGGTGGTCACGTGAAGGTGGTCGACCCCATGATCCATGATGCATCATCCAGCACACTAAAACTCACAAGACACCCCATTTTGCAATAAAAGATCAAAGTGTAAAAGGGTCCACCAACACTTCTCTCACACCACGATTTGTGTTGGCCCATTTGCAGCCTTTAGAATTGGAAACACCTTATGGCGCTGAAAAATGAAAAAAACAGAGTGAAATAAAGAAAGCGAGAAAGAATAGATGCCAAGGTATATATAGTTCTGCAAAAGAAATGAAAGAAAAAGAAAAGATCACGTGCTATACAGCCAAAGGTTTATAGGTCTCACGTGATAAAAGAAACCTTGCGCTTGTGCTTCTGTCTATGTTTCATTACACAATAGAACGAGGATGTAAAGGGTATGGGTCGGGAGCTATATATTCAAAGAACTCGTTCATAAATGCATCACCATATAATGTGGCTTCACAAATTAATACTGTGAGAATGCTCCACGAATTACTGTTATTCAAATTTGAATTTTGAAATACCCATAAATTTTGCAACGGCATGGTGAAACAAACAATCCTAAGTACCAAAAACAAGGTCAAATGTTGAAGATTGAGTTACTAAGTCGCTTAGTACTATAAATGATTATTGGAAAAGTAGTAATGATTTAACTCTCATGAAGTTTTTGTCCCCCTTGACTAGAGATTTAATTTAATTTGTGAAAAGACATTATTTGTGATTGAGAAATAGCATGAAGTACTTGTGGCATGGTTCGTGGCTTGGGAATTGATCCATTTCACATGGCAGGCTTGTTCAGAGGATACCAATTCAAAAACATTGAGTCTATGTCGGACTATTATCAGTGGACACTGGACCCACCTCAAAAGCCCAACTTGTATTCAATTCACATTCTTTCTTTAATTTTGAATGAAAAACTGTTTCATTTTAAATAAGGTTTCTCTAATAAATAAGTAACTTAAATTTGTTGTGTTGTATCTGTTTATACATTGAAAAAATGGGATCGTCTTTATAAAATGATATTTTCGTCCTGCACCCCCATAATTTCTAATTGAACCTTCATAATTTTTAAAAGGACCAATTTATCTTCTGTGAAAATAATGTCTGGATTATCTGTTCTGAAGATCTTCTGGAACAAATTTTCAAGAACTTTCAAAACATGATTTTCAGAAAAGAATTTATAGAAAACAAATTTAGAACATGATTTGCATAACAGAATTTCTGAAACATATAAAATGCATTCTGAAACAAATTTTTAGAATAAGCTTTCTCGAATGTATAAAATATTTTTTCTGAATGAACTTTCCAGAACAAACAACATAAAATAATGGATGCTATTTTTAAAGGATTTTAATTTGTTTGTGTTTTTTATGATTGTTTTTTTGTTTGGTTCAGTAGTGAATACTAAAGCATTTGGTTTGATCTAAAGAATACAGCTCAGCAAAGCCCAGTTTGGTTTAATATGGATCATAGCTGTTGGGCTCCTAATTGGATGTGGTTTCAGCTGTATTTACAATATTTTTTTCGTTTGGGCTAGTTAAATTTGATCTCGAACTTTTACTTCTCACACCTCCTATTATTTTTCTTGTTCTTTTATTTCTCCAATACCTCCTTGACCTCTCATCAGAGCATCCACCAGCACTAAACCAAACCAGCCCAATTTATTTTGTTCTTACTCTCTATCGGTAACAAGTCACTCATGTACAATTTTCCAAACTTAATTCAAAAATAACTTAAATAATATTTATAATACTGAATATAAATTGTTTTAAATAAATACTTTATATGTGCTTAGTGTTTTTCATTCCCTATTGTATAATGAACCCATACTGCAATAAATTCATCACCATTATAAAAAAAAAAAACATACAATAAAAAGAATCAAAAGATAAGAGAAAATTTATTTGGGAACTATTGCCAAACAACATTACATCATTATTTGCATTATAGAAACAAATCAGTGAAAGACCTCAAAATTCACAAAGAAAAAAAAAAAAGAATTTCTCTCTTGACCAAAATCTCTTTTTGATTAAAGTCTTAAATTTAAAAATTTTAGCAGATTTTATAAATAACTTTGCTATTTCCTCTAGAATTCTAGTAAATATTTTTTCAGAATGTCACATAAAATTGAAGATTAGAAATAATTTTTATTTTTTAATTCACTTTTCAAAATGGAGCTTATGAGTGAGAGAACAAATAATATACAATACCGCTAGAAAGAAAAATTGTATGGTTGAAAAATTTGAGTGGAAAAAATATTTTTATCTAATGTTAATAGCTTTACTTTTGTAACTTAATAATATTAATATTATTTTTAATTATAGTCTATAATAATATATAATGAAAATTTCTGTATTTTTATATTGTATTAAATCATCTATAATTATATCTATTTCTTCAACATATAAATTATATAATTATATAATTTTTCTGTAATTTCCTTCGTTCAACTTTTATTATTTTCTAACACTTATATAGAATAAATAAAGAAGGAAAATTAAAATATATTTTAGAATATTTATTTTTATAACTTTTTATAATAATATTTAATAATGACTCAGATTATTATTTTTAAATTTTTCAGAAAAGGATTTTAAAATTTTCAAAAATACAAATATACATGCATAGGTATTTTCATTATTATTGTTATTAAATAAGGACAAAAATACGAATATACATGCATCGGTCTTCTCACTTTCGCATAAAGAATTTCTTTTCATGCTTTTTTCTTTTCTTTTACACACTCATTCATTCAATCTCGGGTAATTCTTTATTTAAGAAAAATAAAATAAAACATATACTTGACAGCAACGGTTGTGTGAGATATGTCATTTCACTTTAATATTTATGCAGGAAACACATCAATAATATTATTTGACACTGTTTAAAAGTTACATCCATTAATAATTACTTTTATAATAAAATATTATATTTTAATAAAATAATATTTTTTTATGTTAAATGCATGTAAAATTCCGGACTCACATAACAAGGGGTCTAGATTGTTCACCTAACTTTTCGTTTTTAATACATAAAGTATAATAAAAAATATAATGTAATAAACAGTTCTCCATTATTTAAACATTCATTAAAATAATAATAAAACAACAGTTAACATCATATTAGGGATAAAATTATTAAAATAAGTACATCAAAAGTAGTTATCTCTTCCTATATTATAATATTCATTTATTCTGTGTAGAAGTAACACGTGACCTCTTCAAAACAAAACTGTTACTTTGACTGACACAGTTAGCAGAATGGAAGCTAGAAAATAAGAGAGAAAAAGAGAAAGCTTAAAAAGAGAAAGAAACATAGAACAAGTAAGTTGTTGGGTTGATTAGGTTTGAGACTTATACATTAATTAGAAGGTGTATGCTACTACAAAATTTGGCAAGAACTAATACAATATAAAGATATATGGTGATGAACTAAGCAGAGAGACAGTTGAAAACAATGTTGTCACCGACAACGGAAAAACCAGCAGAGATTAAGGAAGGGTTGGGTGCATCAGAGAAATTGGTGGCACTCCTATGCGAACGTGAGTTGGATCTTTTCGCAAATTCTGAGGACGATGATGATGCTGCCTTTGCCTTTTTTTCAAGCCTTCGCTTGATAACATAATCTTCTGGAATAAATACATCCATTGTGCAAATGGTGGTTTAGGGAGAAAGAGATTTTGCGCAAATTGGAAGAAGAAGTGTGTAGTTAAGGGAGAGGAGGGTGGTTTGAAGGGTTATTAACGTGGAGAGAGAAAGGGATACCACGGGCTATGGTCCCATGTTTTGGATTAAACTGGCTTCTACTTTTTTTTTTTTTTTTTTTTTTTTTTTTTGAACTTTGGAAAGGGAGAATAAATGAACGTAAGACAGGTGGTAATTGAATTGTTTCGATGTGGGACTTTGAAAGGGTTTTTTCACATGCATGCATCAATGTTATCCAATGCTTGCTCAAGTTTATACTTAAAAGAATTTCAAGAAGATTGTATTTATTTTTATGATATAAAAACAATATCGCCTGAAGATTATAAAAAAGGATTTTCAGATATATTATACTTTTAAAAAGTTAAGTTTTTATTTCTATATTAGGAGTAGACAGGCTATTGCAATGAAAATGAAGAAAGTATTACTATTGTTATTTTCAGTTTTCTTTTATTATTTTAGTTTCATAAATTTAAATTTTTAAAAAATTTTCAAAAATGTCATCTATAGAATTACATTTTCAATCAAAATATTACATTGTTACAATGTTAACTAAATGGAATTTATTATCTTAGAAGACTTTTAATATGACAAATTTATAATTTTATATTACATTTATTATGATATTAAACACCTTAATATTATAATATTATCATTATTAATATTATTGTGTTTAAATTGTATAATTGGATAGTACACTTATACATTTTATTATCCATTTATATTCTGATATAATTATGTGTGAAATATTATAAATAAATTGATAAAGATATAATGAATTATTACAAATAAATTGATAAAGATTTTTAAATTTTTATTGGTAGATATGAGAATACATGTGTGTTGAGATTGGTTTTATTTATATATTAGAAAGAATGTTAAAGATCTCACATCAATTATAGATAAAATATTTCAATAATATATATGTGATAAGGTCTTTCAATAATGTATAGATGTATGTAAACCTCACTTTACAAACAAATTTTGTAAGATTGAGTTAAGTTTAAAGTTAACTTCTTAGGATGATATCAGAATTTATCCTAAGATCTATCGAGTTACCTGCTATTGGGTCACCCTTAAGTATAGAGTCTCACGCATAAGTTGAGTAATCTCAATTTGTAATGGACTTTTAGATATTATGTTTAAACTTAATTCAACTTTTCGTCCTTACAAAAATAATTAATTAAATAGAAAAATGTAATTTTTAAAAAATTTATTTTGAACTTATGTCTTGAATATGTTGAGTAATGGAGATAAAACAATTTTTTATCAATAAAATTTACATATAACAACAATTATCATTATAATATTAATGTGACAACATATAAAACTCTTTAAAATAAATTATAAAACTCATCTTCATTGATATCAAGATGGAGAGGATGTGCTTGTTATTATTATTTTTTATAAAGTAGGATAAATTGAAGAATGTTTTGATATTAATAATTAATCATGTGATTTCAATATGATAATGATTAATCATGTGATTTCAATAGGATAATGATATATACTGTGTAGGTGGTAATCACATGTGTGTTACTAATGCTAAAAAGCTTTTTTCTATAAATATTAATATAAAGAATTTGATAAAATTTTAAGTTATAATAATACATTGAGTCAGATAGATAAATATATGATATATAGTGAGAATCACTAAAATAAATTTTTGACATAGAGTCAAATTAAGGAATTACAAACTTAATAAAATATTAAAAAAAATAAAATTATCTTATCATAATAAATCATTAGACAAAACCAATATCAGATAATTAAATTGTTGGGTAAACAAATGACATGTTTTTTTTTCTTAATGTAAATGTAATACTGGTTTTATTGAAATAGTCAAACATGTTTACTTCGTTAGGCTTGAAAATACTAAATTCACACTTTAAGTTTTTATATTTTAATGTCATTGATTACATGCTTAATTAAATAATTAACTCATCTTATTTTTTTTAACTTTTTATAATTTTACTATGATAATGTTTGTAATATAACCTAAACAGTTTTGAAAGGTTGCATAAAATGAATTTAATTTGAAGTCAATAAAATCTTTATTAAATTAATTGAGTATTCAAAATTTATATTTTTTTAATGAGTCTTTATTATTTAATTTTTTTCATTAACTAGTTTACGTTATGTTTACGTTTAGGTCGTCTTTTCATTTTACTTACTTGTCTTAATACTTGTCTTAATAATTAAGATTTGACGTTTTGTTATTATATAAATAGTATTGTTATTAGATGATATTGACAATCCCTTCTCATCCCATATATTTCTAAAACAATACAAATTTACCTTAGTATTAACTACAAAACTTCACTTTTTTAATACATGAAAACAGGTAAACAAAATGATGCCCAATAAAAGAAAAAAACTAAATGACAAAGACCCAATTAAAAAAAATATAAAAATGCTAATTATCCAGCAAAGAAAATTAATAATGCGTCAGTTAAAAATATTTAAATTACAAAAACTTAAAATTTAATTAAAATTATATTTTGTTATAAATCCTTGAGACAATAACAGTGAATTGTTATTTAATATATAATAAAAAGTATATGCAACTGTTTAGAAATAGTATTTTGTTATAAAAAGTAATATAGAAATCAAACTTTCTATGTTTTCAAATAAAATATATACGGTGATTAAAGTATTTTATATTTTAAACTATTGGACACGATATATTAAAATTATATATAACGTAAATTATTACTTTTTTTTTCTTTTTTTATTCCTACAAAAATTCAAAAGGATGTAAAAGTATTTTTTATACATAATATATTAAATATATTTTATTTGTACAATAATAAAGGCACGTTATTTATTTTCAAAATAAATTAAAAAAACAAAATTTTATTATAAAAAAATATTATATAAAAATATAGTATAGAAATTGCAAATTATAATATGTTGAAAATTTATAATAAATTACAAAACTAAATTATTAGTTGGTACCTTGCTTATATAAATTAATAAATGTATCACTTAGTTAAATTACATATTTTAAAATAAGATAATTATATTGATTTAAAATGTATTTTTATTATTTTAAGTACATTATTTAGTTTTTTAGTCATGTCAGTGTTCAACTAGTAAAATTTAATGGTAAAAACTAAAATGAAGTATTAAAAAATGTTGAAAATCTAAAAGTAACAATATTTTGTTTATGGAACCTAAAACTACACAAAGTCATAGTGTATTTAAGTCTAAATTTAAAGTCGTGTATTGTATTTAAGTCTAAATTTAATATGATTCATTTATTACATATTTAAAATCTTAATGTTGAGTTGATTTCTTTTAATAAAATCTAAGGTTAGACAAAGCCATAGGTGTAGTGTATTTAAGCTTAAATTTAATATATATTGAAGAAAAGTAATGTTGATACATATTAATGATTTTTTTTCAAATTTTTAAAATAAATATAATTGATTTCTTTTTGCAATTATAAAATCATTATACTAAAACAAGAAGTATGTATGCGAAGTTATTCAAAACAATTTAATTTAGTTTTATATTTCTTTATCAGAATTTGAAGTATTACTTGTTGCTAGATGTGAAAACTAACATTACCAGAGATATGAGACTGCCACTTGTGTTTTAGACTTGGGACGATTGAAAAAAGCTAAAACAAACACATGAAAAATAAATAGTTATTTCTTAACAGGTATTTTTTTTACATAAAAAGTTGTAATATACGAATGCTATGTCTTTAAATATAAAGCATCAACCTAACTCTTTATCTCACAAAAGCTGTATTATAAATTTTGACATAATTTTCTTAAATTTTTATCTGAATTTAAATATTTGTTCCATAACAAGACACTTAAATAAATTAACAAATCTATACTTTTTCAAGTACATATTTAATTGAGTAAATTTATATCTTATAGTTAAATGTAGACTTAGGGTTAGTCCAATGTATTTAGACGGAATGCTTTGGTTCCATTAAATATTATAAAAATATAAATTTAAAAAAATTCTAAAAAAACAATAAAATGGAATATGTAAAAGTTGAGTTAAAAAAGAACAATCCGAAAAGCATAATGACTAATATCTCATTGGAAATTTAATCGACATTTTGTGAAAATTTTTATTTCTATATTACTTTTTATCCATTATTTACTCAAATTCAAATCCAAAATACTTCTTTACAAAATTATAATTTAGTTAATCTTATCTCTTAGAACTTATACTTTGAACACTGATTCTACTACTTTGCATTATAAAAGATCCGTTTTTGACAATACATAAATATATCCACTCCTTATATATTGGATTTATTTTTATGAATAATTAAATATGACAACGCAAGATTAATTTCAATAAATATGTTGATGTAAAAGTTCATGTTAATTATAATTCTTTCTATTTAAATTTTTTGAAATATTTAGCACAAATTGAATTTTAATTTTAAATTATACAATGATTCGTAATTAAGTGACACTGTATTTATATTTTTTTTTCACAATTCCGTTTGACTTAGTCTCCAGGTAGATACTATTAATAAAAGAAAATCACATTACATTCAAAAAATGTTACTAGGTTATTATTTCCTAAAACAAAGTTTTTAATATTAATTAAATAAAATGTTTTTTCACAAAACTAAGCTCGTTTTATTACTTTGGCTCCATTATTATAGTTTAATAAGCTTTAATTGTTTTTTTTTTATTCTTAGACTTTACTTTTTCAAACCTTATAGTTAAAAATTATTCGTTATAATACTTATATATACCTTTTTTTTAGTCACTTTAAGTTTAGGGCGTAGGGATTAGAAAAGATTAAAAATTGTATTATAGAGACTAAAATAAGTCAAAATAGTATGCTTGGAAATTAGAAAAATATTTATTAAGTATGGAGAGATAAAAGGTAAAATTGGTTAAATACAAAGGAAATATTAGTAGAAAAAAATGATACTCCAATATTTTATAGAAAAATATAAAAAAACATAATTATATTTATTATAATTATATAAAAAATATTTTTTAAAAAAAGTTTAGGATGTCAAAACATGTTAGTTTTGTCTATTTTTATTCGACTCACTCTTGATTTGCCTAAAATAAAAATAAATTTTTATTTTTTCATAGGTAAAAGAGAGATGAATTTTTTTTTCTAAACAAGGACAATATAATAATTAAATATTATATATGAAAATTTGAAAAAATATATCAAAAATATAAGAATATTTTTATATTCAGTAAGTATTGCATAAATATTTATTTTATTAATAATATTATTATTTCTATTTTTTTAATACTAAACCATTTAATAATATGATTATTTTTATTTTATTAATAATAATAATATTAACTCATTTAATTACTAAATGTCTTTATTGCAGATAAGTTTTGAATGATTAACTTAATTTACTATTAGTTTTGTTGAAAGATGATGTGAGATAAAAAAAAAATTTCTTATCTATATTATTGTCTTTTTAGTATAATAGTCTAACACTACTTTAGACAAACAAACGGTTAACAATGAAATTCTTTTAGATTTCTTATAGAGCAACTGGGATTACAAATATTTAAGAAGACATTGATAAGTTATAATCTACTTTGTATCTTTTTATAATTTAAATTTAAAATTTTATTAATAATTATAATTTTAATTATACTTAAAATCTTTAATCACATATATTTCTTAGACTATAATCACTAACAAATTCACTTTAAATAATTTAAATTAAATATATATTTATTAAACAAAAACTATCCGTTATTATAAATCATAAATAACATTTAGTCAAAGAAAAAAAGTCATGAAACTCATGAAATGAAAACTGTCAGTTATCTTACAAAAAATACTTAATTTAATAAATACCTCTGACCTAGTCAAACTCTCATTCTATATATAAAGAGGTTACAAAGAGAAAGATAACAATTTCATCACTCTCAATTAGCTACTAAAGCAATAACAAATTTATTACTCTGAATTAACAATTTGCAAGCTTCAACAATGGAGAGGAAAATAGTCGGATTTATGTTTTGTGTTCTCCTTGTCTTAGCAGCGGGTAAGATACATATACATTTAGAATATGATATAATAGCATGATAAATAATAATATTGTGCTAATAAAATGATGTGAAATGAATAAATGAATGAATCAGATGTGGGTGTGCAAAGAGCAAAGGCAGATTGTTATAAACCAAGCGCCGGCTTCAAGGGAGCATGCTTTGAGAGCGACAGGTGCAATGAGCAGTGTGCAAGTGAAGGTCATCCTGGTGGCGAATGCCAAGGCTTAATCCCTCGACGCTGCATGTGCATATGTGGTCGAGTAAATTGATTTTTACTCACTTTCCTTCATAAGTGTCTCAAATAAATTCCTATCATTTGTTAACCTATTACAATAATGAAAAACATTTTCACTATCAATATTTCTCTCTCTTTCTTTTCTTCTAGCAAAACTATGTCTCTAAGAATACCTTCAATAGACAAAATAAAATACTTCTTAAACTTTTTGTTTATATATAAATTAAAACGTATTTATTATGTAAATTATGCTAGATATGTATTTATAATTATTACCTTATCTTCTTCCCCCATATAATGTATGTATAAATTCTATAAAGATTAGAAAACATATAAATATGATATTGACAAAAAAAAATTAACTAATATCACCTTTAACTTTGTAAAAAAAAAAAACTAGAACAAATTCTTTACTGTTTTTTGTAAAGTAACAAAAGGGATTATTTTCAATAAATTTATTTTTAATGAAATACACTCATTGTTTCAAAAAATTTCAAGAAATGAACTCGAAATCGAAAAGTGTTTATAATTTATCTTCAAATATTATATCTCTACTATATGTTGCAATATAAGAGTTGTTCATAAAAAATTAAGAAAAGTGAATAATTCTTTTATTTTTAGTGTAATTTACTTTTTTCTCTACGTAATGTTTAAATAATTTTTAAGTAGTGAAATGAAAATAAGAGTGTAATTGAAAAAAAATGTCATCTTAAGATTTAAAAAGAGTACGCACAAAAAACAACTTTTTATTAGAAAAGGAAAATTATGAATTTCTAAATATATATATATATATATATATATATATATATATATATATATATATATATATATATATATATATTGTGTTTTAAACATAAATGTATGAATAATTTAAAAAAATATAAGTCATTAATAATTAGTTATTTCTTTAACAAAAATTAAGACATATTTTTGTAGGTTTGAAATCAAGTCAATAATACAATAATCAAATTAGTATATTAATTACACATATAATAATATTATTTAATATTTAAATAATATGATGTAATATATTTTACTTTAAAGAACATAAGACAAAAAAAACACAATATAGCTGTAAATTAAGTGTAGAATAAGGTATAAATGTCATAACAGTTTTAGCGTTGTGTATCTCTTCTTCTAATATTTTTTCTTGTTTGAAGTTCTCAAAATATGCTTTTAGCATTCTACTAGTTCATCCACACAATAAAAATATGTTATTTTTTTAACTAATTGTAATATTTCATATTTTTCAGATAATAAAAACTTTATGTATAGAAATTCTATAATAATTCTAAATATAAATCTGTGTATATTTACTAAAGTATTTAAAATATACTTTTTTACATAGAATTTAATAAAAATATTTTCATATAATCATAAAACAAAATAAAATAAATTAAAATTTCTCTATCAGTTCAGTGAAGAGTCACATCACCAGTTATATATATATATATATATGTATGTTATGACTAGCTTTTTCAAATTACACTTTTAGTTAAATGGATCTCATTGCATGGTACTCTCCATTTATGTGATTATAAGGACCAGTGAAGTCAATATATATATATACCTCATTCTTGACAAGTCCTCGAACAATGCACGTTTTAACGATCTCATCACGGGTATCTCCTTTACTGAAAATAATATGCCTCGATATTATTTAAAAATATTTATTTAAATGTTATTTTATTTATATATAAAGCTAAATTATAGCTTCTAATAAATTTATATTCTAAAACTATTTTTTACTATATTACTTAATCAATTAATATTTTTCACAAAGCTATTTTGAATTAACACTGGTAATCATATATTATTGGACCATATTAAATTATCTTAACTTTATTTATTCCATAATTTGAATGACTCAACCTATTAAGCCATTAGGTTAAGTCTAATAAATTAAATATTTTTAATAACTTTTATTTGACCACCATAATAAATAAATTATGACATTGTATTTCATGACAATATAGTAAAGTCATTTAATTCAAGTGCCAAGAACATAAATTTGAGTTAATCAATAATAGATCTACTTCTATTTTTTTTTAATATTTAATAAAACAGGATGCATAAAATCAAAAATTCATAATAAATCATTAAATACTTAATGTAATATTTAATATGTAACAGTCCACAAATTCTATAACTTTTGTCTGTTACCAAGTATTAACATCTATTTAAGGTTCAAGGTACTACAAAAAGTGTTCAGATACATCAGAGTTATGTATAACTATTCTCGTGACAAAAGGAAAACCATCTCAAGGTCATAGAGTATTTAACCACAACAAAAACATATATAGAAGACAAAATGAGATCGATTTAAGAGTATATCATCTTGAAGGTGCTCCTAAACCTGCATCTGCACCTGCTCATGTACATAGTACAATCATCGCAGTTCACAAAACAACAAGAAAAGCAAGGGTAAGCTAGCGAAATAATGTTTTTAGCTTATAAGAGTGAAAAGAATTGAAGTGATTAGATTTACAAATGCAAATATGAATTCTTAAGTCGAATAAAACTAAGTTTAACATTCAA
>Ga0209700_106509_pt1 | contig 17954 bp, 13 predicted proteins | sample SiratroredBW_FD_187528 | JGI IMG/M metagenome (GOLD analysis project Ga0209700, IMG submission 187528) | Root nodule microbial communities of legume samples collected from California, USA - Siratro red BW (SPAdes) (version 2) | ecosystem: Host-associated > Plants > Roots > Nodule | place: USA...
TGACCTGATTAATGTGCTGCTGTGAAATTGCAATTCAGTGTGATTGAGAATCTGCTGTGTGCTTATATCTGTCAGTATAACAAATTGATTCATTCGTGCCTTGAATCAATTTATTTCTTTACTGTACCCTATATCTTTAGCACCAAGATTCATTAAAATTTTTCAGATTACGAAAACTATTTTCAAAGGTCTAAATTGGATAAAAATCTTTCAAAGTTCAATTCATCCCCCCTCTTGAACTCAGCCTAAAACGTTTTCAAAAATGATTGTCACTTTCGCAATCAACAACATAATTCATTTGCTAGTAGAAGCAAAACATGATGAAGGCAACTTGTTCTTTTCTTTTCAAAAGAAAAATCAAAAACATAAAAATGTGTAGCATTTGGACAATAGTTGTAGCAATCATATAACTCTGAGATAAAGAAGCTTTTGTTAATTTGGATTCTTCATTTTCCTCAAAAGTTAAATTAGATAATTGAGAGTATGTTAAAGTAGAAGGTAAAGGCAACATTGGAATCTCAACAAAACAAGGAGCAAGGTGATTCATGATATTCTTTATGTGTTAAAATTATATAAAAATTGATTGAGTATTTAATAACTTTTGGAGCACAATTATTCTCTTCGATTTGGGAATCGATATTGTGTAACTTTTTATTTAAAAGTAAAAATTGTTACTATGGTGAAAATGACAAATAGCAAAGGTTATTCCATTCTCTTAAGTATAAGAGAAAACTCAACCCAATGGTGAGAGAAAATAACTCTTGTATGTAGAACTAGAGACTAGGGTACTTAAATTACAATGGTCTTATGTTACTTTCTCAAAAGATTACAGTGTTTTGGCAACCAAAAATTAAGAAAAATAAAGTGTGTGAATGATGCCTACTTGACAAATATCATTAATGATCATTCTTAAAGGAAGGACTAATGAGAGTCAAAGAAATATTTGAATTGACGCACACATATATTTATGGTCCAATGAATACTCTTTCTTGTAGTCAAAATAGGTATTTTTTATTTTATTTATTTATTAATAACTTGACTTTCATGACATATGTTTATTTTATAAGAAAAAAGATATAAATATAAAGTATTTGATGTATTTAAAAATTTTAAAACACTTACTGATAAACAAAGTGGAAAATTTATAAAAGTCCTGAGAAGTGACAAGGGAGAGGAGTATGTCTCTAATGAATTCATAAAACTTTGTGAAGATGAAGGAGTAGAACCAAACTGTGATGGAAGTGACAACGTCCATGTTATTTGAAAAGGAATGCCCAAAAAGTTTTGGTCTGAGGTTCTTAATACAACAATATACTTGTTGAATAGATGTCCAACAAAAGTAATTTGGAACATGACACAGTTTAAAGCATGGATTGGAAGAAAATTTTGATGAACGGTCTTAAAATTGTTGATGTATTTTTTATGCTCAAGTTCCAAAACTGAAGAGAACAAAACTTAAAGTATCAACTAGAGATGCATAGTTGTAATTTCATGTGAAAGGACTATAAACTTTTGACAACTTGAAGACAAAAAAAGGTGATAATTAGTCTAGATGTTATATTTGATGAGAAAGGATCTTGAAATTGGTAAGAAGAATACAAAGAGCATAAACAATTTCAACAACAATTTTACAATAAAGTTTGACAACTGACAATAATCACTGTGAAAATGAGGCATTGCTCTAAATATATCATGTTACTCATCCTTATCAAGCCTTTTAAGTTCAAATTCCTCATTTTCGAATTCAACATAGAAAAAATGAGAGGTTTGAGTGATATTTATACCAAATACAATTATTACCTTGTAAGACTAGAAAGAAGCTTTGAAAACCATTAAAGAAAAAGCTTGGAGGAAGGACGAACTTGAAATAATTTGAAAAGAACAACACACTAAAAGAAAGAATGTGTATTAAATATTTATTAAAAGCATTTATATTAATGTTTCTCTTTTTATATTAGTAATTGTCATAACATTATTATAAAGTTCGAAAGAATTTTTTTTATAAGAAAAGTCGAATGTTCTGTAAAAATCAAAAGAATAATGAAAGAAAGTATATTAAAAGAAAATTTCCATCTTCAAAATCATCTTTCTCTTATTTTAAATTTCATACTATAAAATAAAATATTGCACCTTCTCTGGAACACCACAAACAATAGTGGTAAATCATTCATGAAAATTCAAAATGAATGAAGTCCCTCCTTACTTGCTCATGTTTTTGCAATATCTGAAGCATTCACTTTTTTAGGACGTGAGTATTTTTTTTATTTGTTAATAAAACTTTTCTTCAATTTTAAAATTATATAATATAGTTTTATTAAACTTCCATTCAAGCCTCAAATTTTTTAAAGTTCAATAATTGATTTTTCTTTATCAGTTGAAATTGTGAATTAATTTTGGTAAATTATTATTAAGGTTGATTATAAATTAGTATTTATTCGCTAACAATTTTAGTAGTAATTTAACAAAAAAAATATTAAATTTATTTTTAATTAATAAATTGTATATAACTGGTAAGGTTAAATTTAATAAAATAAACAAATAAATAGAAAATGTAAACAAAAGTTTTAGTTTGTTCATATCGTGATTGATGGTAGAAGATTGTAACTGACTAGGTGGACCACATATACTTTCAGTCAGCATGTTCAAATCTTCCAACTAGGATGTGAAATTTGATTTCGTAGAGTGGACCAGTTTAAATTTGATGGTATATTGTTTTTTTCTTGGTGCGGTTTCATCCGTTTTCAGGAGTTATCTCTCGTGTGTAATAAAGAGGGAGTTTAATAAACGGAAACATGGTGGTGAGCCAAAAAAAAAAAAATTCACACTACCTACAATATTAATATATATTTGAATTATATTTTTTAACGTAAAATACTAATTATATTATTATATTATTAAAATATATTGTTAAATGAATTTTTTTTTTTTGTCAAATTATCATTTTCTAATGGGATATCACTTTCTAATAAAGAAATATACTTTCACCCTCTCTTTAAAAATAATAATTACTTAACCAGTCTTTTATTAATATAATAATAATAATAATAAGATTTTTTAAATGATTATATTTATTATTATTATTATTATTATTATTATTATTATTATTTATAGAAATTCTCGTATTTAGAATACGTATATTACATTTTTATTTTACTTTTAATTATATTTTGAAATTTTAAAAAATATCAAAATGCTAAAAGTAACTTTATACACACATATATATATATTACAAATCAGTCACTATTTTTTAAAATCATTATTATTAATTTTAATTTTAATTTCTAAAAAAAATATAGAGACTCAAAATATTTTTTTATAAGTAAAGTTAAATAATGACTATTATTATTTTGAAAGGATGGTGACAATGTATTATCGTTATTAATAATATAGATTCCTAATAAAAAGAGTTTCATCTAATTAAAAAACAAGATGTAATTTTTTTTTTGGACGTTTACTATCGAAGTCTATGACATATATAAGAAGAAAAAGATAATAAAAGCCAATAATGTCATTCGACAAGTAATTGTAAAAGAAATATTTTTACTAATTTTTAATATATTTTCTAAATGGGCTATTTGACTAAAAAATAGAAGGAAAAGTAACTCTATTTGACTAACTTGATTTCTACTATATGTTTGCAACAAGTTTGTTTACTATAAAAAGAAAATCATTTTGTGATGAAAAAAATCATAAAAACAATAAGTTTTGTGAAGAAAAATTTGATTTTGTGATAAATTATTTTTGGAAAGAATGTGTTATTTTTTTAATATTACATGATAGAAGTTGTCACAATTGTGATAAAAGTATGTTAATAATAAATATTTGTGATTTTAATTATCTGACATTAGAAATATGTGTTATTAAAATAATTACCATATGTTACGAGTTTTGTTGCGATATCCTCGAATATCACAACCAAAGCATAATTGTTCTCGTTGTTGTTTCAAGTGAAGAAGAGTACATCACAAATCCTTTCTTATAACAAAGACATTGTCACACTAAATGACTTGGTTTAAGTACCAACTTACTTCAGATTGAAGTGTAATCATTTATGTAAGATTGAAGTTGCTCTAATTGAGAGCACATTGGATAAAAAAATTGCTTGAACTTTAATAATATGTTGATCACTTAAGCAATTGTTATCAACACTTAAGCAAAAACATACAAGCTAATCATATTTAAAAGTTCAAGTAATCACTTAAAATGATGTGTTGTGGGCAATTAAACAATGACATTTTAGTTTGATGTATTTAGATTGTGCAATAATAGTCATCAAACATATTTGGTGAATTATATTCTATTCATCCTCTTGGTGACTTTATTATATTATGGAGTATGACAAATAGACAAATGTCTTGCGATGTCATTATCTTTATATAAGTTGTTAAATTCCTTATAATATAACTTCAAAATATTTTTCGGTCTTTAGAGTCTTGACCATATTGTTTGTTTTGACAAGCATTAGGAGCATCCAATTCTTAAAAGTTCTTAAAGAACTTTGATTTATTTTTCATCATAAAGAGTTATTTGATTGAGAGAAAATACTTAGCACCTCTTAACAATCGAACTTTCAATGGGTTCCAATAGTCTGAATGGACATAATCTGGCTTGGCCTTCATCTTGTGTGACACTGTCAAAAAGCTCTTCCTACACTACATCCCATATACAGAGTGTTTATAAAGTGATAAAGTTTCCATCCTTTAACTTCATAGCAACCACCGGTTTTGAGTTAAATTATCAACTCTCTAGCTGACATGTCTCCTAGAGGTATGTGCCAAATTACTGCAATAGATGAGGCATTAGAGAAGTTGATATAGACATTGCCTTAAACATTTTAAAAAAAATATCCTTCAAAGAAATACAAATTACCTTCCCTTGAGCCCTACACCAACATATCACCCTTTTCCCCTTCACTTGCATCACCCTGTCCTCCATACTGCATTTTGCATTTGAATCCTTTCATGTCTAAGACTTTAACGAATATAAAGTTCTTCTTAAGCTTTGAGACATGCCTGATATTGTTCAATGTATTAATTATGCTATCATACATTTTAATTCGTACAGAGTTGATAAAAGCCATCTTTAAAAAAGCGGTATTGCCCATTAGAACATTTTTATTATCTAACTCCTCAAAAATGACAAATCAGTCCCTCTTATGATTTATGTGAAAAAAGAAATCAAAAGTTTATTACCCACCTATTAGATGATTGTTGCCACAAGATGGTAACTAAAACTAACTTATCATTTTGATGACTCCACCTAGTAAAGTGAAATTGCCACATTAAACCCCTTGTGCTATTAACAATAGTCTCGATAAAATTTTAAATCTATCAATCAATTTCTTTAAGAACAATAATCAACTATATATCCTAAAGATATTTATATATCCTGGAGGAATAAAAAAATACATCCCAATGATTTAAATACAATCTACCATACTCAACAATTTACCCTTCCATCTCTAAAATATAAAAGTTAAAGTAATTATATAAGAATTTTTATCATTCGTTAACAAATTAAAGAATTTGTTGCCCTGAATATTGAAGAATGACAATAAATATTCTTATTCATAAATTATTAACATATATTAATTATTCTTTTAAATTTTTTTTTATGAATAATTATTCTTTTTTATATTCATTTGTAGTATGAACAAATTCATTTTTGATCCAACCTCAGAAACTTGGGGCTGATAATGACTTTTCGACCGACCTCAAGAAGGTAGATTTTGATCCGCTATTGATTGCCCGAAAACCACCTCTCTAGATGTCCATTTTCGTTGTTTTCTTCCATAAGAAGTCTCTTTCCAGAGCTCTTAGATCTTTGCCTTAGTGTGGTTGAAACCGACATGATTGAGGAGATAGTAAGGAGGTTGAAGGTAGGAGGAGTATTTAGGCCAAGCAGAGCATAATGTATAAAGTTATGCAGTGTAGAAATGTGAAGTAGAATGCATGTTATATGTAGAGTTACGTGCAAAGTAATGTTGTACATAATAAAGCAAAGGATTGTACAAAAAATGACAAATCAAATCGTTGTTTTTGAAGTAGTTGAGATTTTGTAAATATTCAATTAATTGAAATAGACAAAACTTAGCTCCAAGATTCCCTAACATAAGCTTTTTGACTCTTTGACTTTCAATCAATTGAAGACATGTGGCACTTTGTACAATTCTTCACTTGCACACGTCAAGTCCATGCCTCAAGTCATTCAATTCCCATTCTTTGCTATAACTGTGCCAGCACAAACCTCTCATAGTAGTTTCAACGGTTGCACAGTAAAAATATATATGCACCAGATTTAATTGCAGTTATGTTTTAAACAATTAAAGTTTAATGTAGTAAATCGATTGAACCAGTTCTTTAGAAACTAAAACCTTGTCAGAATTGCTTAATCAATCTCGTATAACACTACTTAGGTCAATTATGCCAAGTTCAGTTCTCAGAAAATTGAATCTCTCATTGTTCAGTGGCTTAGTGAATAAATCAGCTAGTTGTTTTTCAGAAACAACAAAGTGAATTTCACAGTCACCATTGTTAACATGATCTCTATTAAAATGGTGGCGAATTTTAATATGTTTGGTTTAGAAATGCTGAACATGATTCTTTGTTAGATTGATTGCACTTGTATTATCACAAAACAAAGGAATTCTAGAGATATTTAAACCAAAATCACTTAGTTCTTGCTTAAGCAAAAGACTTTGTGCATAGCAGCTTCTAGGAACTATATATTCTGCCTCTGCAATTGACAATGTTACACAAGTTTTACTTCTTGTTGTGTCATGAAATCAGACTTGACCCAAGCAAGTGACAAGTTCCACTAGTGATCTTCCTATCTGATTTGCAACCTCAAAATCAAAATCAAAATAACCAACTAAACTGAATGATACCTCACTTGCATACCATAATCCAACTTCAGTAGTCCCCTTAACATATTTCAGAATTTGTTTGGCTGCCATGAAGTGTGATTCCTTGGGGTTAGCTTGATATCTAGCACGCAGGCACACGCTGAACATTATATCTGGTCTTCTTGCTGTCAGATATAGGAGTGAGCCAGTTAATCCTCTATATTTGGTCTGCTCTACATTGACTCCTTTATCATCTGCATCAAGATAGCATCCAGTAGCAATTGGTGTTGCAGCCTCCTTGCAGTTCTCCATTTCAAACTTCTTTAGCAACTCCCTACAATATTTTGCTTGACATAGAAAAGTACCATGCTTGAATTATTTGATTTGCAGTCCTAGGAAGTAGTTTAGCTCTCCCATCATAGACATCTCAAACTCTCCCTGCATAGCTGCTACAAATTGCTCACAAAGATTCTCATTAGTGGATCCAAATATTATATCATCAACATAAACTTTAACAAGTATAATGTTATTACATGCTTTCTTTATGAAAAAAGTCTTATCTATTTTTCCTCTCTCATAGCTTTGAGAAAGCAAGAAATTACTTAACCTCTCATACCACTGATGAGGTGCTTGCTTCAACCTATACAAAGCCTTTTTGATTTTGTAAACATGTTATGGATACTTGTGGCCTTCAAATCCTGGAGGTTGACTCACGTATACCTCTTCATTGATGTATCCATTTAGAAAAGCATTCTTGACATCCATTTGAAAAAGCTTGAATCCATTCATGCAAGCATAAGCTAGGAGTGGTCTCACTGCCTCCAATCTGGCCATTGGTGCATAAGTCTCCCCAAAGTCAATCACTTCTTGATTGTAGCCTTTAGCAACTAGCCTTGCTTTGTTTCTCAGTATGACTCCTTGCTCATCCACCTTGTTCTTGAAAACCCACTTGGCTCCAATCTCATTCATCTTCTTTGATCTCAGAACAAGAGTCCAAACTTCATTCCTTGCAAACTGGTTCAGCTCCTTGTACATTACATTTATCCAATTGTTGTCCTTCAATGCTTCAACCACGGTTTTGGGTTCCAATTGCGATACAAAGGCCATGTGATCTCCTAGTTGAAACTCCTCTCTACACTTGACCAATTACATTATCCAAGGACACATTTCTAGGAACTCTTCACTCCCTGACAAACCAGAACTGACTTTCTCTACAATAGCTATAGATTCAATCAATTGAATAGCAAAACCAATCGATTGATTTTCCTGCAATTGTGTAACGTTCTTTAGTTCCTGCAACTGCAATTCTGATCAGTTTCATCAAATGCAATGTGTACAGATTCCTCAACTAGCATGGTTCTCTTATTATATTATGCTCTATATGCATGACTATGCAATGAATATCAAAGGAAGATTCCCTCATAAGCTTTTGAGTCAAACATGTCCAAGTTATCTTTACCATTATTCAGTATAAAACAATTACATCCAAAAACCTTCAAATGAGAAATGTTGGGTTTTCTACCTTTAAACAGTTCATAGAGGGTTTTCTTTAAAATAGGTCTTATTAGCACTCTATTAAGAACATAACATGTTGTGCTCATTGTCAACACCCAATTTCGTCTGGGCAAATAAAATTATTCCAAAATATAAAATAATATAAAATTAAAATAAAAATGTGTGTTATTATTTAAATAAAAAAAAGAGTTTTGGTTCCATTCTATTTTATCAATGAAGTTTTAAAATAAAATTCGTAAAAAGGGAAAAAGTAAAGAAAATCAGTCTATTAAAAATTTGTTAAAAAAATAATAATAATAAAAATAAAATTGTCATTAAAGTGTTGTCATGTCACATTCTCTCTCTTTTTGCTTGCCTTTTCTGATGCCCATTAATGATACAAAAATTAATTGAAAATAAATTTAAAAATTTTAGAAAGACTAGAAATTTGAATAGTTGATCTGATTATTATTCTGATTAATTGCAAACGATTTTGCTTAATAGTGATTAAATGCTGATGATTTTCAATTAAATGTTGATTGTCTAATAATTGGTGCATTTTCTTTTTGAATTGTTATGCTCATCCTTTTTATTTTACAGGCTCCATTTGGTTAATGTTCTAAAATATTAATTAGATGATTTGTTTTATTTTTCAAAAAATAAAAAAATAATGATAATAAATATATATTTCAAAATAATAATAATATTAAAATAAAAAAGGGTTTAAATATCTATTTCTATTGTTCTGTTATTTAGGCTACTTTCAATAAATGTAAAAATGGAAAAAAACAATAAAGAAAAAATGAATTAAAAAATAATAATAAAAATGTTTCAGCCACATTACCTCCAATATTCCGCATTTATTTCCCATATTCATTTATTTTCGAATTTGATTATATGTATGGGAGGTTATGATGCCATAACAGCAATAATGGTACAATTCTGCCCATTTTTCAATCTGTGTTCGTCCTTGGGATTTAACAGTCAGTTGGTGTCATAAGTGGGGATAATTAGGAATGAATAGATTTGAATCTGAATTAAAAAAGAATAATCAATTGGCAGTTCACAAATTATAATTAAGTGGGAATAATTAGAAATTAAGGGATTTAAAATTTGAAATAAGAGTGGACTGACTAGAATTAGTATAAATATGCATAGTGAGCAAGTGAATACACACACGAAAAAGACACGAGAAATACTAGAGATACTAAAAAGGGTCCTGAATATTAGTGAGTAGATCGTTTGAAGGTGAGAGTTCAGAGAAGAAGGGAACGTGCTTTTGGAGGATCTTCAACTGGTACGCTCTATTTACTCTGTGTTATATACTTATTACATACATGTGGTTGCTCTATTTGATGGTTATTATGATATCCTGAGGTTCATCCCTTGTCTCTTTGATTTTAAAAAAATAAATAATAATAATAATAATAAAAATTATAAAACATTTTCCAATTTTCGTGTAACGAACGAAATGCTTTCTAAAATTTAATAAATTAATAGTTCTTGAAAAAATATCAAAAATATAAATTTTCAAAACAAAAAAGGGAAAAAGTTTCAAAACAACCCTAAAATAATAAAGATAAAACATCTTCAAAAATAATAAAAATGAGATAAATATAAAAACTTGTCTTTTCGATAATAAATATAAAAACATTTTTTTTACGAAAATAAGATAATAGAAACACGTTTTTCGAAAATAAAATATAAAGACAATTTAAAAATAAAATAAAAGAAATTTTTTTTTAATATGAAAAATAGAATTTTGTTTTCGAAAATAATGGATAAAAAATTAAAAAGGATATGTTTTTTTAAAGTATAAAAACAATTTCTTTAAAATAATAAAAATCAGTTCCTTTCTCAAAATAAAATAAAAATAGTTTTTTAATAAATATTTTTAAATATTAAAAAAAACAGTCTTGTCCCGAGTTTCCTTTAAATAAACAATTATCAAGAAAAAATAATAATAAAATAGAAAATAATTAAAAAAATTATATAAAATAAATTGCCAAAAATAAAAGAAAATATATTCATAAGCTAAAAAATACCAAACGTCATGGATAGGGATACGTAAGACCAAGGTCAATTCTTGTCGGGCCCAAAAAAATAAAAAAATATATGTTTATTTCTTTTATTTTTGGTTATTATTTTTATTTTCATAATTATTATTATTTGTATTATGTTTATTAAAATGTTTTTTTTCTTATTTATATATTTGTTTTGTTTTTTTATATTTGTTTGTTTTGTTATTTTATTTCTTTATTCGTATTATTATTGCTGTTATTTGGAAAAAATGACATTTTGTAAAACCACACTTATTTCTATTCATTTGATTAAAGGTACCGTCTTAGGACGGGCGTTGTGGGGTGTTAATACCTTCCCCATATGTAACCGACTCTCGAATCTTTGAATCTGGTTCGTAGACATTTTTAAATTTGGTTTTTCTATGGTTTTCCATAATAAACTATGGTGGCGACTCCAAACTCTAAATAAATATTTAAAAAAAAAAATTTGATCGCCCTGTTGTGATCCCGGTTGCGACACTTACTACATCAGCCCAAAAGTATTTTGGTAAACCAGTTTCATTCAAAAGTGTGCTTGCGAGTTCCTCCAAAGACCTGTTCTTCCTTTTCGCAACTCCATTCTGCTGTGGAGTTTTTGGGTGTTGTAAAACAATGTTTAATTCCAAACTTTTCACAAAAAATTTCAAATCTTTCATTTTGAAACTCTCCTCCATGATCAGATTTAATGGTAGAAATACAACTATTTTTCTCATTTTGAATAACTTTTGCAAGTCCCTTAAAAGCATGATAGACATCATCATTGGTAGTAATAAAAAGAGTCCAGGTAAAATGGGAATAGTCAGTCATCTACCACTACAAGACTATAGTAATTACCACCTATGCTCATAATTCTAGAGGGACCAAATAAGTCTATGTGATGCAATTCACAATGTCTAGAGGTTGAAACGGTATCATTTGATTTAAAGGAAGTTTTGGTATGTTTACCCTTTCGACATGCTTCATAGATCTTATCCCTCTCAAACTTACGCTTAGACGGGCCAATTACTAGATCTTTAGAAGGAATCCTATTCAAATGATGCATGTGTATATGAGTTAAACGTTTATGCCACAACCATGTCTCATCATTCTTTGTTAACAAGCAGTTCATACTAGAATCAATGCAAGACACATTTAGCATGTACATATTATTTACCCTTTTACCGACAAGTACAGTCTCCCTTGTAGTTGAGCCTGTTATAAGGCACATTTCTGGTTCAAATGTAATCTTGTAGCCTTTATCACAGAGTTGACTTATGCTTAGCAGGTTGTGCTTCAAACCATCAATCAACAACACATCTTTTATACTAATTGATTCTTTTCCACCAATGTCACCAACACCAAGTATCTTCCCTCAGTTGTTATCTTCATAGGTGACATAGCCATCATGTTTCCACTTGATATTCACCAACTGAGATGCATCCCCTGTCATGTGCTTGGAGTAGCCACTGTCAAGATACCACATTTGATTCTTGGCTACTACACTGACCTGCAAAACAGTTTAGGTTTCAAGAGTTGGTACCCTATTAAACTTGGGTCCAGTAATATTAGTGATGCTTTTAAGTACCTACCTAACCAAACCTTTAGGCACATCAAACTTCCTTACTTTATAGTTTCTAATGGAGTGGTCTCTCTTCATACAATAAAAGTAAGTGATGAAAGGTGAAGATTGGTTTTCATTGTGTCTAAAGAAACTGCTTAACTTCTTTTGCTTTCCTTGAAAATCACATTGACATCCAATGTCAGCTTTTTCATAAACATAGTTCTATGATCCCAAAATTGCATTTAGATTTGCAGTTTCCATGGAAAATCTAGAAACAGTCTTAAACAAATAGTTCACTCTATTTTTAAGAACTACACTGTCTTCACAATTGGCAAGCTTGCATGAATCAATGTCACTGGAAGCTGGAGATTTATAGATCATCTCTAAGTGATCAAAATCAGTTTTCACTTTGAGCAATTCATCTTCCTATTCTTTGACCTTGCCTTCCAACCAATTATTTAATCCTTTCAACCTATTGTTAGATAAGGTCAATCTATTAGCTTCTTCATGAGTTTCCACAAATGCTTGAAGAAGTGAACTGTAATTTTCACTATTAAATGAGGTACTAGAATTCACACTGCTCACCTCAGATTTCTGTCTAGTCATGAGGCATAGGTTTGCTTTAATTTTCTCTTGTGAAGAGTTACTTGAAGATGTATCATTGTCTTCTCAAGTTATGTAGGCTCTTCTAGTCTTTCCAACTCTACTGCTCTTCTTTTCCCGTCCTTTCTCTTTATTTGCTAGGCTTGGATAGTCCACTTTGATATGACCCTGTTTACCCCAACTAAAATAGGTGAATTTAGCATAACCAAATTCAGATTTCTTGTTATACCTCTTGCTTTGTAGGTTCTTCACTCTACCTTTCACCTTGATGAATTTCTAGAACCTCTTTGTCAACACATTTAGGTTTTTAGTATCACTGCAATCACTAGAGCTCTCATCACTATAATCTACATCTACAACATTTGACTTGAAGGTCTATTTCTCTACAGTCTCCATTTCCTTAAGCCTTTTCATCTCCGACTCAAGCTCACTCAACTTTCCAAAAAGGATGCAGTGGTCAAAGTAGTCAAGTCTTTGGTTTCTGAGATTGTTGTCACTTTGGGTTGCCAACTTGTATCCAGACACTTCAGAATATTGATAATTAACTCCTCTTTATCAAATTGCTGCCCAGATCAATGAGATGGTTGACGATGTGAGTGATCTGAACATCAATAATGGTCTCTCCTAGGTGCATTCGGGACAACTCATATTCTTGGATCAAGGCATGCTTCCTTGCCCTCTTTACACCAGTGGTATCCTCATGAGTGACTTCAAGTATGTCCCACATCTCTTTTGTGAAATTGCATTGTGATACCCTGAAAAACTCATCTAGATTCAAGCGGATGTTATGATATTCTTGGCAATGCAATCATATTGAACTTTCTTATACTCAACATTAGTAAGTTCATCCAAAGATTTCTCAACGATCACACCACCACCAACAGTCATAGGAATAAATGGATCATTCCTAAATGCATTCTAACGATCAATTGATTCAATAAAGATCTTCCTTCCTACTTTCCAAAATTGGTAATTCACACCACTAAACATGGGTGGCCTGTTTATTGAGTCTCCCTCAGTAAAAGGTAATATGTTCTCAACCATGGATAAAAACATGAGTAAAATACAAGCCCTGATAACAATTGAAAAGGATTTTAGGTCGTGTTCAAGAGGGGGGTGAATTAAACTTTCAAAATTTTTTGCAAAATATGGAAAGAATGAAAGTCCTTTATTAAAACAATCAATTATGTGAATTTTGAAAGCATAAAACAAAAACTATTAATAGAATCATAAAGACAATCAATTGAAGATACTCATAGAACAGTACAACAAAGAAACAATCAATTTGAAAGTCAAACTCAATTAATTGAATATAGACAGATATGATAAAACATCACAGAACCAAGCACAAATCAAGAGAGGGTTAAGAGAAAGCAAGAACACCAAGAATTATACTGGTTCACTATTCCTCAAGAGCTACATCCAGTTTCTTTGCCAACAAGCAAAGAAAATCACTAGAGAACCCAACGTTTCATCAAGATACAACACAATACACTTGCACCTTGCAAGAAACCCTCTGCACCTTGCAGAAAAACACCTTGGAACCCTAAAGAGAATACAAAACCAATGAAGAACCCAACTACACTCCTACAAATGTAAACCATATACTATTTGTAGACTAAACAATCACAAATACATGAAAATATAAAACCCGAATACAATTATGCAACAACAGTCCAATGACAGAAAACCGGTGCAAAAAAACTTATCTCTAAAGAACCAAAACCATAGTAGCACGTTTTTGACCAATGGAGTGTTTCAAGAACTACAAACTTGATTTATCTTGAAGGGAAAAATTTATTTTTCAAAGACCCACTAAGTTATTGAATGAACACTACTTTAAACTCTTTAAGCTCTTTCAGAAATGTAATATATCAGTTCTGTATTTTTTTGTATATCTCACTTTTTAGAAAACAATGACATTGTTTTTATAAAGCAACCAGTTTTAAAATTGAGACTCAATTCAATCGATTGAAAAACCAAAATCAATAAATTGATTTTCTTAAAACAAATTTTTCATCAGTTTGATTTAAAAAAAAAAATGAATAGGTTACCTTGTAAAAGATATTTTCGAAAATGATTAACCCTTTGTTAAAACAGGTTTAAATGTTTTTTCATATTTTGAAGTTCATTCCAATGGTTTAAAAAAAATGCTTGCCCAAGGTTAATAGATCATACCCACACACAAAGCCTCAAATCGAATGAAAGAAGGGTCATCAGCCAAGTCCACATAGCCGTATCTCTGAATAACTGCATCTTCAAATGACCTCATCTCCGTATGGTTGTATCTCAATATGGTTGTATCTCTGTATGGCCATAACACAGTATGTTCGTATCTTAGAATGGTAGTATCTTCGTATGGTCGTATCTCCATATGTCCGCATCTATGTGTGCCGAGTTGGCCGCATCCGCATTGGTTGCATTGGTCACATTGGCCGCATTGGCTAAATTGGTTGAATTGCTCGCATAGGCTGCATTGGCCGAAAACCAAGATTGTATGGCTATATGTCCTAAAGACCATATCTTCGAAAGCTAAATCCGTATCTCCTTATGTCTGAAAGCCTCAGTCAATAATGGTTGTATCTTCTGAAAGCCTTAGTTTGAATGGTCATATGTCAGAATGTTGAATCATATGCCCGAATTACCAAAAATCGTATCCTTATGGCTGAATGACCGAAAGTCATATCCTTATGTCTTAATGGCCAAAAACAGTATCCTTATGGCTGAATGGCCAAAACTCAAAAATCCTTAGTCAAGATCAACTTCAAATGATCTTCATTTTTGGTCTGAGTTGACTTCATGAAATCACATGGTAGCTTTAGTGCTAACATATATCTTCAAATTGTGCCTGGCGCAGCAATGTGCATGCCTAGCATTACTACGCCCAAGAGTAAAACATGTGCATTGTGCCCGGTTCAAGTACCTACGTCGGGCCCAAGCGCCAAAAATTTGCTACCTACAATATTAACTTAGTTAAATAATTAAAAGCAAAAAATTAAAATCTTGGGTTGCCTCCCATACAACGCTTTTTTTATGTCACGAGCCTGATGTGATAGAACTTCATTGTGGATTTTAAAGTTCCACCTCCTCAACCAATATGCAAAAGTCTCCACCAATATATAATTTCATTCTTTGTCCACTAATCAACCATTACCTTTTTGACACATGATCCTCAATTTCAATTGCTCTATAAGGTTTGATATCCTTAACTACAAATGGACCATACCATCTTGACTTAAGTTTTTCAGGAAACAATTTCAATCTAGATTTGAATAAAAGTAATAACTTACCTACTTGAAAACTTTTCTTGACGATTTTTCTATCATGATATGCCTTGACATGTTCCTTCTAATGTTTTGAAGAGTGATAAGCATTCAACCTCATTTCTTCAAGCTTATGCAATTGTATCTTTCGCTTTTCTTCCCTAGTTTAGGAATCAAAATTTAACATTCTCCATGCCCAATAAGCTTTATGCTCCAATTCAATTGGAAGATGACAAGCCTTTCTGTATACCAATTAAAATGGAGACATATATGTGAGAGTTTTGTATGTAGTTCTATACATCCATAAAGCTTCATCAAGTTTAACTACCTAATCCTTTGAGAAAAGGCTACAGTTTTCTCCAAAATCATTTTTAGCTCTCTGTTGACACCTCAACTTAGCCATTAGTTTAAGGATGATATGCAATTGCAACCTTATGATGTAAAAAGTGAGACCCTAATTCACTAATCAATACTCTAGGAGTTCCAAATCTAAAAAAAAATATTCAAAAGCTTAATGACAGTTTTTGAATTAACCTTCTTTGTTTAAATAACTTCTACCCACCTAGAAACATATTCAACTTCGACCAAAATCTATTCATTCCCATATGACAATTGTAATGGACCCATTCAATCTCTTGAATATTCTGCAATGGCATTTCATGTCTCTTATAAATATGTCCTGTTATTTGACAATTATCACATCTCTTAGATGAATGTTTGTGCATCTCTCCATTGAAATTACCTTTGAAAGGAGATGCATGACAATGCCACAACATATTCTCAACTTCATATGTAGTAAAACATCTCCTCAACAAATTATTAACACCAACGTTAAACAAATAAGGTTCATCTAAACATATTGATTTGCATCTATGAATAGCTTTTTCTTTCGCTCCCAATCAAAATCTACAGGAATGACTCCAACAACTTTAAAATTAGCTATGTCCACAAATCATGGCCTTTCTTGAATTGATAAAAACTTTTCATTTGGAAATTCATCCCTAAATTCTGCTACATGTTTGGACACCTCATCGTTCACCAACCTAAATAGATGATTGTCAATATTCAATTTCGTCCGGGTGAAATAATAAAAAAATGTTTTTTTGTTTATAAAAAATAATCATTTGATTAAAATTTTATTGTTTTTTTTGAAGTTTGGATTCTTTTTCATATTTTAATGAAAAATAAAAATTGATTTAAGTTTTATCTTTTTCATTTCTTTTAAAATAAAATAAAGTTTTAAAAAAAATCTAAAAAACAAAAAGAAATAAAAAAATGTGTTATCCAATTAATTTTTAAGTAATGATAAAAAAAGGGTTTTTAAATAAAAATATGATTTAAAATATTTAGATTAAAAACGTTTTGACCTAACAAGATTAAAAAAAAAAGGATATATACCAAAGAAAAGGTGGGAAGGGGGAGACCTTTTTCAGATCTCACTTTTGGGGGACTCCCGTCATGAAGCCAGCACCACGCATCCCTTCTTCTTCCATGATATGAATAATGGAAGAGACACCACTAATGCACGGAGGCCCATGTCATGAAGCTTCACGCATTCACATACGACCTTTTTCACTTTTTATCTTCTTCCATCACATGCATGAGTAAGAATACACCACTGATTCACGGCAGAGCAGGTGATTCACCTCACATTGGGCATTCGGAAAACTCTCACACAAGACATTGGGCACATCTCTTACAATTCACGAAAAGCAAAGACCAAGAACCTTCATAATAAGGTTTCTTTTGTTTCTTTGGTCACGGTTGGCGGTTTCATCACTAGGACACAACAATCTTTGAGGGAATCTTTGTTTCTTGTTTCATCATTCTCCAAACAGCGCATAAGGGTGTGAAAAAAGAATGCCAATAGGTAGGATGCTTAGCGTGGAGACCTGTTCCCTAGAGTGCTCATCTACCAAACTCCTCCACTGCATTAGTCAGAACTTCTTCTGGAAATAAACAAAAAGACTTGCATGCAGTGCCAAACCTCTCACAATCATCCGCTCCACCACAAGCAACGGCAGAGCGCGCGTTCTCACCGCGCCGCCAAACCCTAACGAGAACGATCTTCTTCTTCAAGAAGAAGGACAAGACGAAACCAGGTTTGATGCTTCTTATTTCATCGCACGGAACAAAAAGCAACAACAAAA
>Ga0209700_106513_pt1 | contig 17947 bp, 11 predicted proteins | sample SiratroredBW_FD_187528 | JGI IMG/M metagenome (GOLD analysis project Ga0209700, IMG submission 187528) | Root nodule microbial communities of legume samples collected from California, USA - Siratro red BW (SPAdes) (version 2) | ecosystem: Host-associated > Plants > Roots > Nodule | place: USA...
TCAATGGCTATGCATTAACTTCCCAAAAACCCATGTAAGAGTGTAGGTAGAATCCAAATTCATCAAAGATTCATCAAATTGAAATTTAATGCACATTAAGTGATTAAAATCAAATTCGGCCATGAAAAAAAAAAAACAAAATAAATGAGCGAAAATAAATTATGCCCAAAATTCATGTAAGTTTGCAATTGGTGGAGCATGGATGCAAAATTCTTCCTTAAATAATGGGCATTGCAAATCACAAACGTTAAAAGAGAGAAACATGTTATGGGATTCAAAAACAGCATGTACCCATTCAATCAGAAATCCCTATTTGAATTTAGGGTTTATCAAAATTAGGAAAAACGATAATTGGAGAATCATAAATTCAATCAACCATGGGCTCTGATACCACATGTAAATTAAAAACATAATGGGAATAATTAATCATAAATATTCCACAAGATCATCAGAATTTATGATTCTCACATATAGGATAATAAGAGAGACTTACCTTGATCCATGAGAGATCTTTTTTCTTCTCTTTATCTCTTTTCTTTATTCTCGTTTGACCCAATCTATCTCTTTCAGTCACTTTAATCTCTACATAGTTATTGATGGTTAACTGTGAAGAACGCTTATACTGTAGAGACAGAACCCTATCTTCTTTATAAAACCAATGTCTATCAGATTGGTTACCTATCAGTTATTTATTAAATAAACCATCTCTCATAATTACCAAAATATCCTTTTTAGTTTTATTAAATCACATTCAGGCCCATAATAATATTTCGCATGAGTCACATTATAGAATATCACATTATAGAATAATTTATTTATTTATTCTAACATCTACTTCACCATCAACTTCCTTGCACGCTTCCTTCCTTGCATTTCCACGGCTTCCTCTTCATGAGGAGTTTCATCCACTTCTTATATTCGGTGCTTCAAGGTTTCATCATGCTCAACTTCCATCGAAGCTTACGCAAGAAGCTAAAACACCTAGGAGCTTCTCCATCAGTTTTTGTGCATCGTTTACCATGCATCTGTTTAGCTCAACTTTTTCCTTTTCTTTAATCACCCTGCCATGTTACCAACGGCTACACTTCGCCGGTGTGTGATCCGATGTTCCCAACTCTTGGTTCATGCCGCCCATCTTCGATGACTCAATGGTTGTGTTATTCTCCCTTGCATCGTTAGTCATCTCTGTAACCCCCCTGCCTCTGAACATTCAGACATCAAACTCCCCTTTTCCATATATTCAATTGAAGAGTTAGAATTCGAAGCCATATAGTAATTTGTTTCACACCTGCACAGAACTTCGTTTATGATCATCGTATCCTCCTTCAGAACAACATGGTGCACTTTTTCAATTGGTAATTGAATTTTCAACCTCGCAAATTCCAATTTCTACTGTTGCAATGTTGGTTCGTCTACTGATATTAAGGTTCCAATAGGAGCACAACCTTAGAAAAGCATTTTTCATTCCAAAATGATAGAGGTAACTTCCAATATATGATCCATACTACTTTTGCTTTTTGGTCATTTGACCAATGAACAATGAAGTCAACACCTTCACCATTATATCTAGTTAGTAAAACCATGTTGTCCCCCATATGCTTCACTCTTAACGCACCTAAATCCCCTTTAATTATTTTCGTTCTAATGTTGTCCATAGAACCATACTCAGCCATCCTTCCTATATAACTTCCCTTCAACCATTATGTATTTGTTTTCTCCACATTAAAGGACATTCCTTTGCAACTCACTTTCGAAGTTTTATTTGCAATTGTAGTTTTAACCACCTGGTCATAGGTTTGTTGGTTCAACTTTCACTTCCAGTATACCTTACTTTCTGTTTTATTTTGAGCTTGTAGAAATGACCTCGTATTTCTTGATCTTTTACCTTTATACCCACCTTCATTTCATGTATAGATTTTGATGGTATGTTGTTTTGCAAGCTGTCCTACATTTCTGAAATCACAAAATCATATATGTTTCCTCTGTTTGTCGAATTTCCTCTTAATGAAAACTTTGTTCACCCTTTCTATTGTTGGAATATCTTCTACATATCATATTTGCCAATTTTTTTAAAAGTTAGAAAAAAAATAAGTTATACCTCCAAACATGATCAGACTTTAGGTAATGGTGAGTCAAACTACTTTATTTTGTTATCAGTACGTTAGCCATAGACCCTACAGATTAATAAATATTTTAATTTTATTGTCTTTAGCATGTGAGACTGACGTTATATGTCAAATATTAAATAATATTGAATTCTTAATATTAATCATAGTCGCAGTTTAGCTTACCCTGATATTATCAACTGTATGAGACAGCCATAAATGTCATAACTTCAACTTTTAGAGAGTCGTTATTTGAAATGACATACCTAAGACTGACACTAACTGCAACATAACGTCAAATTTTTAGTATTTGAGATAACTTTTGGTGAACATAAAATACCTATTCCATTGTTGATAATTGCATATAATAGATAAATGCGAACAAAATAACATAAATACAATAATAATAAATAATGTCCCCTTCATTCCAACAATGGACATTAAGGAGTATTCCATGGTTAATAATTTTCACTAACAATAATATGAACCAAATATTTTAGAATTAAAAAAATATATATATTTTCTTTAAATTAAAATATAGTATAATTAGTTTACTGTAAAAACAACATACAACACAATTATTATTTTTAAATAGTACAACGATTTTTTTAAAATGGAAAGCAATAGAATAAAAAAATATCAGCAAATTATGTGCAATATGAACAAACTGTGCAAAAACAACCATAAACATTTAAAAGCAATAAAATTTTACAGTATAATAAAAATAATAATTTTCATTCACAACAATATGCACCTAGCCCTCTTCCCACTGCATCCAAGTTCTGAGCTGATGGAGCCATATCCTCGGCAAGAATCCAAGTCAAGACAACCTTTTAAAAGGTGGAGAAGAGTAACTTTAACCTAATCTTTTCAAGCCAGATTTTATGAAACAACATATGTTACACTCATTGATTCTTGAGTTTGCAGCACAAAAACATTTGTTGTTAAATCAGATTTATATTCAAGAGCCATGTTATAAATAAGACTTCAAAACATGGAAAAAAAACTAAATAGGCAAGCCAACTTATAGCAGTCATAGTAGGTGACACACCTTTGACAGAGATTATAAAGACATTTCAGAAAGATTTTGACAAAAACAAAAAGATGGTCCAAGCAGATTAGGCCCACCAGGCCATTAGGGACTGAGATTGCTGCAGCCTGTAATCCCTTCACTGTTGGGAGTGGAAGGTGGTCGCTGCTCTGTGAAACCAGCCTTAGGCTGTGCCCTCCACTCTTAGAGTCAAGAGACCTATATCTTCACTAAGGTCCCCAGACTCAGCTCTTAACTTGGAGTGGGCAGACGAACATGTTGCAAACACAGTCCAACCCAGAAAACCTAAATGTTGTTCCATCACATTAATGCTCCCACCTGGGGGTCACAAGCTGGAGTAACTCAGCTCAGCATCTGACATCTTGTCAGTGAACTCATAAACACATTGTTGTTTCATTCCCTTTCTGATGTGGGATATAACTACCCACATTTTAAAAGAATTCTGTCATGAAAAGTCTATTTCAATTGTCATTTCATAATGAGATGAATTTTTCTGTTACCATCACCGAAGAATTACAACCCATTATGCCATACACTATTGGAACTACAGTCCAACCCATTAAGCCACAACCTTTCCGTCATCTTAATGTCCCCACCTAGGGTTACAAACTGGAGTAACCAGCTCAGCAATCTGACATCTCTCAGATAAGTTATAAAGGCATTGTTTTTCATTTTCTTTCAAATCTGGGATATAACAAGCATAAAGTTTCCACCATAGCACTAACAATTTTATAAAGAACTTGTTCCTTTCTGAGATATAGAATAATTGGATGAATCTGGGAAAGATAGATTGTAATGATCTGGTATAAAGTGGTCAACATCCTTACATTGAAACACCTGTTTTGTAATTTTGTCAAAACAAAATGCCTATGAACAAAGAAGAGATAACTGTAAACATCATCTTATTTGTACTCTAATATGTAGTCTACTAAACACCAAAACAAAATATAAGTAGTAGGTCATAAATAATATATAACACAACAAACATCATTTAAGGAAAAATCAAACTGTTTTGGGTGAGATGCACCAAGCTCTTGCAGTAGTGCAAAGCAAGAGCGATGCTTGAGAGTCTCAGTAGCAAGCCACTGCAGATGACGCTCTCTCTAAAAAAATTAATTTAATATCGTGTGAACCAATGGTCCACATATCAGATATTAAACTGATAAGAACAGATACTACACTTGATCTTAGCCAAAAGGCCGAGAAAGGTATGCTTTCAACAGTGTAAGTCTTGAGCTTTTATCTTCTCATCTCAAGTTGTTTGTCAGAGTTCTGACTAATGTGGGACCTGAGAGATGGGTAAAACACTGAAACTTACAACTGAGTTCAAACACACCTACAATCACACTAGTTAGGAAGGTAGCAGGAGCTAGATGAAAAGTATGAGACCACACACACATATCATTCCTTTCCAAGCACATTTCTTTTGATTTTCGTCCATGTCCTCAAAGAGGCATGCAATCAAATTCTATTTTGAATATGAGAATCTTGTTGATGGATGATTTGTAGATAAGTTTGTAAATTCTCTCATAGCATTAAGGCATGTGCTTTATAATCTTGATAATTTTCTAAAACTGAACTTACATAGACATAGAAAGTAAAGAAACAAAATCACTTGCAATAACTTTTAGTATTCAATAATTGGTGGTAATGAAAGAAGTTATTGGTTTATATATTCAAGAGGAATACTGAGTTTATGGTGTGGTGTAGTTTATAGTATAAGCTCCTAACAGAAAGAATAGTTAGCTTCGCTTAATCTGATAAAAGATTTAGGTTGCTGTTTTAGTACATAATGTAGATTGTAGAATCCTTGCACTTGCAATAGCCTTTAGATCTTAAACCTCTTGGTCCTTTTCCCCCTTCAAATTTTATTTTATTATCATAGTCCTTTATCCTTTTATTTTGGTCCTGTGGGATGATCCACTTTTTTCTTGTTTGCAGTTACTACTTTGCTTCATCATCAATGGGAAAAGTTAGCAGAAGATCCAGAGCTGCTTTCCCTGGCAAGCCTGATCTCTAGCAGTACTAAATGAGGATCTGAAAAGAAAAAAGGGTAAACCTTCTAAATTGAATGCACATGTACTGTTGTTATGGTGGATGCATAATCACTCAAGTCATTTTGAAGCTTTGACTTTATTCTCATAAAAACTGCAAGTTTTCTGTTAATAGAAGAAGTATAAACTATGTTATTGGCTTATTGCTTCCTGAGTGGCCCTTTAATTTTAATCTTTAGAATTTTTAATCTTCGATAATAGTAGTATTGATCTAATTAGTGGCTGAGCAAAGAATTTGAAGGGAATTTATTGATGCCTATAAACCAATGTATTTGCTAAAGTGGAGTATACGGAAATGGTTAAATGTGTATAGGGATACAGGTAGTTAGGTTTCAACTCTAATTTTTGTATTTGATGGGCCTGAATTTGAGTCCAACATATCTGTGCCATATCTTTTATTGGATTGGTTCTTAATTGTTTAGTTTGATAATTATTTATCTTATGATATAAAGTACTACCTTTAGCCAAAAAGCTCTTACCTTTAGACCAGTAATCATGTACTAGAGTGTGAGTAATGAGGGAAATAAAATTTCTGCATTTGTAACACAGATTATGAGAATATATTGAATAATAAAAAGAAATTAAATTAGTATCCTCAGAAGTCAAATAGAACTGTTTTTTTGGGACTGCACCAAAGATAACCCTCCAACAACTTTTAAAATGATATGATTGTTAGAGTTCAGTAGGGACTATATTAAAAAGGGTCAAGACAACCTTAATACAAATAATGTAATTTTAAGATACTTCTAAGACCAATTCTCTGGAATGTGTACTTCTCTCAAGTTCTTTCTAGTTTCTATAATTCATGAGCATTTATTCTTTTAATTTCTTTCTCTAAAGCTATAAGACTTCTTTTCTCTTTTATTTTTTTATGCTCCATCTTTATTTGTCATGCTTCTTTTATTTATTCTTCATGTCCTCTCTCTCTATGTCTTCATGTTCCTCTTCCTCTTGTTCATCAAATGCCTCATTCTGACATGTATCACATAAGACGGTTGTAACTACACCACAACAAAATGGGTTGGCTGAAGGAATGAATAGAACCATTTCAGAGAGGGTGAGATGTATGTTGATGGGAGCTGGATTGCCTAAGTCCTTATGGAGAGAAGTTACAAAACCTGTCATATACTTGATAAATAGGAGTCCACCGTGTACTCTAAACTGCAAGACTTTTGTGGAAGTATGGAGTGGAAGGCTAACATATTATGTGAATTTGAGGGTGTTTAATACATTTACGTTTGAACATGTCAAAAAGGATGAACTAGAAGCATGAGATGAGAGATGTATCTTCATTGGACACATAAAAGATGCAAAGGGGTATAAGCTTAGGAGGTTATAGCCTAAAGAAGTTAAATACTTTGTTAGTGGGGATGTCACATTCAATGAAACTCAAATGACTATGATGTGCAGAGATATACAGAAAGGTAAGGAGAAAGTTCATGTTGAGGTGGAACTTTATAGTGATGGATCAGACTATATGGTGGTATCAGATGATGAAGCATCAGACGATGTAAATCAACCTTCTACCTCTTACACAAAAAGATCTAGACATATAGAAGTTGACTCCAGCTATGGGCTTACTCGTGATAAGGTGAGAAGGGTGTTTAAAACTACATAAAGGTTTGGATATACTAATCTTATCAACTATGTTTTGATAATAACGGAAGAGATAAAAAGTTAAGATTCTAAAAGCTTCCAAAAGGCTATAGAGTGCGTAAAAGGTCAATAGTGACATTTACATGAAAGAGGAACTTGAATCTTTAAAAAAGAATCACATGTGAACACTTATTAATTTATACCAAAAAGGTTGAAGGATGTTAATGGATATTTAAAAAGAATGAGGAAAATCAAGTTCAAGGCAAAACTGGTGATATTGCTTAGGATTTTTATTTTTCTCTATTCCAATTCTTAGATGATATGGTTTCAATTACTTTTTCCTAAGTCGAACTTTGCAATTCTTTTTATTATATTAGTCTTGTTAAGAGATTTTTTTTTTTTTTTAAGATTTTCATCATAAAATGTATTGTAGATTTCAAGAATATTATTTGTTTTTATTTTCATTTATTATTGTTTATTATGTAGAATTAATGTAAAACTTGAATGATGAGAACACTTGTAAGATAAAAAGTTTAATTTATTAGACAAGTAAATGGAACTTTTTAATGAGAGGTGATTATAAAATTGTTCATTTTTTTTTTCTCTTTATCTACATTTGAATATTTGAAATGGTATAAATTAGTTATTACAAGAATGTGAGTGTAAAATTTACAATGATATTTTCTTAAAGTTTACTCAAGTTTCTTTAAAAATAAAGATGAAACTTAGAAATACTTGCATTAAGAGAAGTTATTTGCATTAAGAGAAGTTATTTGATATTTATGGTTTTCTTTTTATTGGTTTAGGGTGCAGCTGAAAAAAGTTGAGATAGTAGATTTGCTGAGCAGAATTGAACAATCCTCAGTGAATTCCCTGTTATGTAGTTTTGTAACCAATCCCCAGTTGATTTAATTGTGCATGCAATATAGAATTGTCCTCAAAGTTTGCATTGGTTGCACAGATAAAGTTGAGTCTCAGATAGTTTCTATGCCTCTAGATTGGTTGTGTTATTTCAGTCATAGGTATTTGATAGCACCTCCTCCCTGTAAAGCATTGAATATTGTTCCTTTTTCCTAGATCCCCTCCTCTAAGAGAGATGCACTTTTCTCACCGCCTTATAATCCCACAAGCTAAACTTGTACAGACCTCACCAACGGTTGTAAAATTTCTAATCTCCTCGTGACATTAACGTTGACATACCTCCAAACATGATCAGACTTTAAGTAATGGTGAGTCAATCTACTTTATTTTGTTCTCTATTCGTTAGCCAGATGGACGCTACAAATTAATAAATATTTTAATTTTATTGTTTTTCCCATTACAACATAAGAAGTTCTGAAAGTGAATCTTAATTGCTTTATGTATAACCGATATTAATAATTTTCACTAACAATAATATGAACCAAATATTTTAGAATTAAAAAGTTATATATTTTTTCTTTAAATTAAAATATAGTATAATTAGTTTACTGTAAAAACAACATACAACACAATTATTATTTTTAAACAGTACAACGATTTTTTTATTTAAATGGAAAGAAATAGAATAAAAAAATATCAGCAAATTCTGTGCAATATGAACAAACTGTGCAAGAACAACCATAAACATTTAAAAGCAATAAAATTTTACTTTATAATAAAAATAATAATTTTCATTCACAACAATGTGAACCAAGCCCTCTTGCCACTGCATCCAAGTTCTGAGCTGATTGAGCCATATATCCTGGGCAAGAGTTGGATCCATGTTCCCTAATCCAAGTTTTAATTTATGAATTTTTTCTACTTTTTTATCAACTCATCCCAAGTCAATTTTCCGAATATGACTGGTTTTTCCCACTACACCAAAGATAACCCTCCAACAACTTTTAAAATGATATGATTGTTGGAGTTGAGTAGTGACTATGTTAAAAAGGGTCAAGACAACCTTTTAAAAGGTGGAGAAAGTGAATTTAAACTAATATTTTCAAGTCAGATTTTATGAAACAACATATATTACACACATTGATTCTTGAGTTTGCAGCACAAAAACATTTCTTGATGAATCAGATCTTAAAAACAAGGAAAAAACTAAGTAGGCAAGCCAACTTATACAGCCATAATAGGTGACACACATTTGACAGAGATTATAAAGACATTTCAGAAAGATTTTGACAAAAAAAAAAATGATGGTCCAAGCAGATTAGGCTCACCAGGCCATTAGGGGACTGAGATTGCTGCAGCCTGTGGTCCCTCCACTGTTGGGAGTGGGAGGTGGTCGCTGCTCTATGAAACCAGCCTCACGCTGTGTCCTCCACTCTAAGAGTCAAGAGACCTATGTCTTCACTAAGGTCCCCAGATTCAGCTCTCAACTTGGAGTGGGCAGGCCAACATATTGCAAACATGTTCCAACCCAGCAAACCTCAATGTTGTTCCATCACATTAATGCTCCCACATGGGTCACAAGCTGGAGTAACTCAGCTCAGCGATCTGACATCTTGTCACTGAACTCATAAAGACATTGTTGTTTCATTCTCTTTCTGATGTGGGATATAACTAGCATAATGAGAGAGTAACTTTAACCTAATCTTTTGAAGCCAGATTTTATGAAACAACATATATTGAAAGTTACCTAAACTACAATGACAAAGTTGGATTTTATTACACCCATTGATTCTTGAGTTTGCATCACAAAAACATTTCTTGACGAATCTGATTTATATTCAATAGTAACGCACAACTTATTTTGCATTCAAGTAAGATAATCCTATTAATGACACTATAAATAAATTTTTGGTTATGGGTTGGTAGACTTACTACCCCAGAACTGACATCTGAATAATGTTATGCAAATTAATAGATAAGACTTCTTCAAAACATGGAAAAAACTAAGTAGGCAGACCAACTTATTGCCACAGTGAAGGTGACACCTTGGCAGAGAGTATAAAGTAAAGACATTTCAGAAAGATTTTGAAAAAAAAAAAGTGATGAAATTAATAGATAAGACTTCTTCAAAACATTGAAAAAACTAAGTAGGCAGACCAACTTATTGCCACAGTGAAGGTGACACCTTGGCAGCGAGTATAAAGTAAAGACATTTCAGAAAGATTTGACAAAAAAAAGTGATTGTCCAAAGAAGCAAACAACCTGTAACCCCTCCGCTGTTGGGAGGTGGTCGCTGGCTCTGTCCAACCCAGCAAACCCCAGAGTTGTTCCATCACATTGTAAGAGAATTTATGTAGACATTGTTGTTTCATTCTCTTTGTTATGTGGGATATAACTAGCATAAAGTTACGCACAGTTTTAAAAGACTTCTGTCTTTTTTTCATTTGTATGAAATATAGAATAATTGTAGAAGACAAGATCCTAATTTTTACTCAACCAGTGATTAAATGTTTAATCTTTGTATATGTGCTCCTTCTCTGCAATTGTCTAGTATTCACAAAATGTCTACTGAAGAATTACATGCAGAAACTGGAACTTAATGCTGTGGGAGGTGGTCAACATCATTACATTGAAACACCTGTTTTGTAATTTTGTCATGAATAGAAAAACAAAATGACTATGAACAAATAAGAGATAACTGTAAACATCATCTTATTTGTACTCTAATATGTAGTCCACTAAACACCAAAACAAAATATAAAGTAGTATGTCATAAATAATATATACCACAACAAAACATCATTAAGGAAAAATCAAACTGTTTTGGGTGAGATGCACCAAGCTCTTAAAGGAAAAATCAAACGATGCTTGAGAGCCTCAGTAGCAAGCCACTGCAGATGACCCTCTCTCTAAAAAAATTAATTTAATATCGTGTGAAACAATGGTCTACATATCAGATATTAAACCGATAAGAAAAGATACTACACTTGATCTTAGCCAAAAGGCCGAGAAAGGTATGCTTTCGATAGAGTAAGTCATGAGCTTTTATCTTCTGAGCTCAAGTTGCTTGTTAGAGACCCTACTAATGTGGGACGTGAGAGATGGTTAAACACTGAAACTGACAACTGAGTTCAAACACACTCAATCTTTGCAAAAGTTACTTGTTTGAATATAATGAATCAAGGTGCTCCAACTGATACACAACGAAAATAGATTAACGTTCATTCTTCTCACTGAAGATTTGATGAGATATTAATTTTTATATATTTATAATTTATTTTAAATAATCTTTCATAAAAAATAATATGTCTATTCCTCGTACCCTTTAGGTTTCGTAAAAGATATTATATCTATACTATAAGACTAATTACTTAAGCAATAGCAGGTATAACAAATAGAAATGTATTGCAAGGTAAACTCCTGAGTCATAAGAGGTGAAATTTGGAAAGAGACCAACCACCAAACAACCTAGCCATCTTAAAGCTTACTAAAAATCACCAAACAAGCATCCAAAAACAAAATATGACCACAAATCAAACTTAAAGGATGCATGTCATCACCTTTACAAAATATGGAAATGATTTTTTTTAGGTGACACATGTAGTTAAATTTCTAGAGCATAGCCCTCACACTAGTTAGGTAAGTAGCAGCAGCTAGACGAAAAGTAGGAGACCACACACATATGAAGCATATTTCTTTTGATTTTCGTCCATGTGCTCAAAGAGGCATGCAATCAAATTCTATTTTAAATATGAATGCTCTGAAAGGCCAGCTTGAGTCATTATTGTCGGATGAATTTGGTCCTAGGAGTTTGGTCGTTGGGTGAGCCTAGCTCTCGTTGGGCGAGCTTAGTTCTAATTGGGAGAAATTGTCTTATTTAAAAATCAGAGCTTTGCTTGTTGGGTTAGTCATTAAAATGAAAACTCTCAGCGGTGGTTTGGTTGATGGACAAAGTGTATTTTTGTGAAAAACTTGAAGTCCAGTATTCTTGGGTGAACATTTTGTTCATTGGGTGACCAAAAGTAATTGGTCGTCTAGATGCCTTTAGCTGGCCGAGCAGAATGCTAGTTGGTTGAAGACAAATTCTTCCTCCACCTTCATACTCTCTTCCTGTAGCTCCATAAAAAAATTTAATTCCCAAAATACTCATGTTAAAAATGACTAAAATGATCTTGAGGTCTCATTCTGTTGTCATTTTGTTTTGCAAAACCGGATGACACCCTCATCCGGTTTATATTAAAAAATATAAGCCAGATGGGATGTTATCTGTTTGTCATTAACAAAATAAAATGACAATTGGATGAAACTCTCAAACTCTCCAATCGGCCAAAGTCACCGTTCGCCGTCCACAGCCACCCAATCAACAAATTAACTACTCTAATCAACAATATCACTCACGAATTGCTAATAAACATCAATAATTGCTTACCTAGAACTTGTTTGAAGCTTTAATTTAAGATTTAGTCAGTGTCGACAACAGTGATAGATGACGGATGAGAGTTATGAAATCGAAGAAGATAAAGGACAATACTAACTTTTCTAATTTTTAAACAAGGATATATACATAATTTCATATTCATTATAGAGGTGCAAGAAGAGAAGTTAACTCCAGTTATGAGCTTACTCGTGATACAGAGAGAAGGGTATTTAAAACTATACAAAGGTTTGGATATACTAATCTTATCAAAATTTGATAATAACCGAAGAGATAGAAAATTAAGATTTTAAAAGCTTCCTAAAGACTATAAAGGACGTAAAAGGTCAATAGTGACATTTACATGAAAGAGTAACTTGGATTTTAAAAAAGAGTTACTCCTGAACACATATTAATCTATACCAAAAGGTTGAAGGATGTTAATGGGTATTTAAAAAGAAGGAAGAAAATCAAGTTCAAGAAAAAACTGGTGATATTGTTTAGGGTTTTTATTTTTCTCTATTCCAACTCTGAGATGATATGATTTCAATTACTTTTTCCTAAGTCGAACTTTGTAATTTTTTTTATTATATTAGTCTTGTTAAGAGATTTTTTTTTAAGATTTTCATTATTGTACATTTCAAGATTATTATTTGTTTTTATTTTCATTTATTATTGTTTATTATGTAGAATTAATGTAAAACTTTGAATGATGAGAACACGTGTAAGATAAAAAAGTTTATTTTATTAGACAAGTAAATGTAACTTTTTAATGAGAGGTGATTATAACATTGTTCATTCTTTTTTTTTTTTCTCTTTATCTACACTTGAATATTTGAAATGGTATAAATTAGTTATTACAAGAATGTGAGTGTAAAAATTACAATGATATTTTCTTAAAGTTTACTCAAGTTTCTTTAAAAATAAAGATGAAACTTAGAAATACTTGCATTAAGAGAAGTTATTTGCATTAAGAGAAGTTATTTGATATTTATGGTTTTCTTTTTATTGGTTTAGGGTGCAGCTGAAAAAAGTTGAGATAGTAGATTTGCTGAGCAGAATTGAAGTAATGCAGGCACTTTCGCTTAGCGTAAAGATGGATGGTGCTGAGGGGAAATACTCCATAGAGAAGGAATAAAATAAATTCTGAAACCAAATTTTGCTGAGTGAGGTATAAAACTGCTAAGCACATAAGAAGCATACAACCTTGACTGATCTTTAAATTATAAATATTATGAGTACATGTGCTGTTTTATATTTTCATATGGAACTGGCCTTAATATGTAGCTTTCATGATGATATTAGATTTGGAATTTGAAAATAAATTTTAATTTGGACTTTGAATTAAAATTAGATTTGCAATTGTAATTTTATTTAAATTTGAAATTAAATTTAATCAACGGTATTGTTATCATTGAAATTAGTCTTTTCTTTTAAATTTTTGAAATCGAATTTTTATTTCAAATTAGAATTACAGCTGCAATTGAACTACTTCGTTAAAAAAAAATAGCAATGTTCAATTGAGATTCATGATTGTTGAAAACACATGTAAGTTTAAGCATTTATACCTTTTCTCCATCACGTTTTCTTTCTTCTCTTATATGTTTGTTTGAGTTACAAGTTGTGATCAAATTGAGAATGAAAAATAATATTGTACATGTGGAGAAAAACTAAATAGGTAAAAGCTAAAGAAAAAAAAAATCATATATTTATTGGAGTACACATATTGCCTCACTATTTGGTTATTGTAAGATTAAACATTAATCAAGTTCTTTTAATTTGTATTATTTATTAATTTGATACTTTAATTATCAATTTGTATTATTTACTAATTGTAATAAATTGGCTAACTTGATATCGATACCTGGTTAATTAGGTGTTAAATAAGAATTAAATAGATAACATATTTTTTATTTTTTTAGCTTGGTTAGACTGAGACTATAATGATTCAATATTTATATATTTAATTATTTATACGTCAATTAGATCATCTCTACCATTAAAATTATTTTAATATTTCATTCTTTATATTTTTTTTATCAGTAAAAGAATAAATTAGTGAAAAGTATAAAAGGTGCTTCAATTATATACACAAGTCAAACAAAATACATAAACTGTAACAACATACACTCCCGTCATACATGTACAGATCCTGTGTACCATACCAAAAGCCAAAAAGATGACCAACACACTCATACGTGGGTTTTGCTATTACGAAATAAAGAAAACTGTATTTCGTGTTCCCTCTAAATCTGTTCACAGATCTATCATTATAACATCCTCGGTGAATTCCCTGTTATGTAGTTTCGTAACCAATCCCCAGTTGATTTAATTGTGTATGCAATATAGAATTGTCCTCAAAGTTTGCATTGGTTGAGCACATAAAGTTGAGTCTCATATACTTGGTAGGACCTCCTCCTTTTTATGGCTCTAGATTGGTTGTGCTATTTCAGTCATAGGTATTTGGTAGCACTCTATGAAGATCGGACATGGCCCAAATATACTGTTTCCCCGCTTCCGATACACTTTCGATACGGACATGCAGCGAAAGCGTGAACGACACCTTGTCAGACACTAACTCTTCCGCCGAACACAGTCTACTTTAATGGATACGTAAATAAGACATGGTCCATATTTTCCATCAAAATCGCAAATCTCAAACAAAAATCGTAACCAAATCCGAAATCGAAAACAGAAATCGTAACAAAAATAGAAACTGAAAACAGAAATCGAAAACAGAAATCGTAAAGAAAATAGAAACTGAAAACAGAAATCGAAAACAGAAATCGTAACCAATAAACAAATCGTATCTAAATCAAATAAAGTTATTCCTCAAATCAGTTAAATAATCTCTTAAAACTAATTATAAATAATAGAAGATACAAGAGTCAAATGAATCAACGGGGAGGAAGAACTCTCATTGAAGACAGTGTAGAAGAACTCTCATCGTGCTGTCTCTGAAAGATGGAAATGCTTTTAACTTTAAAAAGTTTTCACTTTTATTATTTTACTATCAATGTAACGGTCTCTTGGTATTCTTCTATTGCAAAATAACATTAATTTACTATTTTCATATAAAATTAAGATGGATAATCAAGTTATCGAAGAAGATGAAACAAAACCTCTATGGAGATATGTTTCAAAATTAAAAAAATAAAATTCCTTGTGGAGGGGATAATACCATCAAGTGTAAGTTATGTGATTTTTCATTCAATGGATGTTACACTAGGATAAGAGCTCATTTATTATAACTTAAGGGAGAAGGAGTTAGAAGTTGTCCAAAGGTAAGTTCGTCGCTTGTTGAGTTTAAAAAATTAGACAATGAAACAACATTGAAAATATAAATTTCAAAAAAAAAGGAAGGTCCCTCTACCAATATCTGATGAAGGAAATCAAACAAATAAAGGTGTCAGATTAAAAGGTCCTTTGGAGTCTTCTTTCAATAATCAAGTCAGAGATACTCTTGATTGTGAAATTGCGAGGATGTTTTATTCTTTAGGTTACCATTTCATTTAGCAAGAAGTCATTACTTCTAATCTTAGTGGATATATACCACCAACATATAATAAATTGAGAGGTCCATTACTTTCAAAGGAGAGAAGTCACGTAGAAAACCTTTTGCAGCCTATAAGAAACTCATGGAGTCATAAAGGGGTGACAATTGTTAGTGATGGGTGGAGTGATCCATAAAAAAGCCACTTATAAATTTTGTGGCTATCAATGAGAGTGGAAAAATGTTTTTAAAGTGAGTAAATGCATCTGGTGATTTAAAAGACAAAGATTTTATGGCTAGACACATGAGAGATGCAATTGTGGAGGTTGGGTCGAATAATGTGGTACAAATCATAACTGATAATGCAACTGTATGTAAGGCTGCAGGCATGCTCATAGAATTGGAATTTCCTTCAATTTATTGAACTCCTTGTGTAGTGCACACCTTGAATCTTGCATTGAAAAATATTTGTGCAACAAAAAATACGAAAAAGAATAGTGTTGCTTATAATCAATGTTCTTGGATCTCACAAATTGCTGATGATGCTAACTTTATTAAAAATTTTATTGTTGGGCATTCTTTGAGGATATCAATGTTCAATAGCTTCAACTCATTGAAATTGCTTTCTGTTGCTTCAATAAGATTTGCTTTAACAATAGTCATGCTAAAAAGGTTTAGAAGTTTGAAAAAAGGACTTCAAGAGATGATTATTAGTGATGAATGATCCTCTTACAAACAAGATAATGTGGCTAAGGCACAATCAGAGAAAGAAACTTTGTTGAATGATAATTGGTGGATGAATGTTGATTACATACTTGCTTTTACTGCTCCTATTTATGATGTTCTCAGAAAAATGGATATGGATATGGCTACTCTTCACCTAGTATATGAAATGTGGGATTCAATGATTGAAAAGGTGAGAAAGGTCATATTTCAACATGAAAGAAAGACAAAAGTTGAACACTAATCATTTTTCAAGGTAGTAAACTCAATATTAATTGATCGTTGGACTAAGATTAGCACATCTCTTCATTGTCTTGCTCATTCTTTAATCCAAGGTAATGTTAAATTATTTTATAATTATATTTTTTGTGTTTATTATAATATTATATTAATTTATGTTTATATATTTATAATGTTGTGGATATTATAGTCATGAGTGGTTAAGTGAAGATTCACACAGACTTGTTCCACATTAGGATGTTGAACTTATTTATGTTGGAGGAAGAAATGTTTTATGAGGTACTTTGATGATCCAGATGTAAGGAGACAAGTAAATATAGAATTTGCAAACTTTTCAGATGGAAGAGAAGGTTTTGATGATGTTGACTCTTTAAGAGATAGAGGTAAAATGGGTGCAAAAGCATGGTAGATTGTTCATGGAGCTCATGCAAAAACACTTCAGAAAAATAGCTCTTAAGTTACTTGGACAACCATGTTCTTCTTCTTGTTGTGAAAGGAATTGGAGTACCTACTCTTCTATACATTCTTTGAAAAGTAATAAGATAACACCTAAAAGGGCGGAAGATATAGTATATGTCCATAGTAATCTTCGTCTTCTCTCAAGAAACTCCTCAAAATACAAAGAAGAGGAAACCAAATTGTGGGATATTGCCGGAGATGACTTTTCATTGGATGACAATAGAATTCTTGAAATTGCCAACTTATCTCTTAATAAACCAAAATTAGAAGTTATATTTTTCAATGAGGATGAAATGTAGAAGTTCTATTTTTTGTTAGACTTTTTTTTATAAAAGTTTATCTTTTTATATTTTCACATATTAATATTTTTTAATAAATTTGTATATATATATATATATATATATATATATATATATATATTGTCGTGTCCCCGTGTCCTACAATTTTTAATTTAGCCATATCTGCGTGTCCGTGTTCCGAGCTTCATAGATAGCACCTCCTCCCTGTAAAGCATTGAATATTGTTCCTTTTGCCTAGATCCCTTCCCCTAAGAGAGATGCCACTTTTCTCACCGCCTTATATCCCACAAGCCAAACTTGTACAAACCTCACACAAAGGTGTCTCCCTCATTAGTCCTCTAAATTACTTGTTGATTTCACACCAAATTGAGCTTATATAAAACTCTCTTAGATATCTTTGTGGGATATTGTCGAAGATGACTTTTCATTGGATGACAATAGAATTCTTGAAATTGCCAACTTATCTCTTGATGAACCAGAATTAGAAGTTATATTTTTCAATGAGGATGAAATGTAGAAGTTCTATTTTTTGTTAGACTCTTTTTTTTATAAAAGTTTATCTTTTTTATATTTTCACATATTAATATATTTTAATAAACTTATATATATATATATATATATATATATATATATATATATATACTTTCTTGTC
>Ga0209700_106516_pt1 | contig 17942 bp, 4 predicted proteins | sample SiratroredBW_FD_187528 | JGI IMG/M metagenome (GOLD analysis project Ga0209700, IMG submission 187528) | Root nodule microbial communities of legume samples collected from California, USA - Siratro red BW (SPAdes) (version 2) | ecosystem: Host-associated > Plants > Roots > Nodule | place: USA...
TAAACTGGGTGAATGGCTTTGGTATTTATAAGAAGAATATGGGTACTGTGCAACCCAAATTTTCAACAAAGTAGGCACCGAAAAATTAGGCACCGAAAAATGCCTTACTTTTGACTTTTAACCAACAAGCAGGTTACGAGTCTTGAACAACCCCACCTACCATCTTCTCTGCCTTCCAAATTCACTTCACCTGTACAAGATTCCATTATTCAACACAAAAATAAAAAACAACGTCGACAACATTGGTGAAAGTGAAAATTGCATTTTTATTATTGACGATAAGCAAAGTGGTATGCTTAGTACAATTCAAAAGCCAGAGAAGCCTACAAAAAACAAGGACTTGATTCAAAAGGGAAGAAAAAAAAACGATAAAATAAAACAACCCAAAAGATGGGATTGTTGTGGCAGACCAAATGGACTCCCTGCCACCACCAAAGCCCTTGAATATGAGGCACCTAGCCTTATAATCGCACAACATAACCACACTGACAAGACCAAAGGAAACCAAGTTAAACCTCTCTTCCACACTTAAGGCATGGTTAAGAAGCTTCATTGGTATAAACTAAAGTGACAGACAACTTCAAAGGACATGAACTAAAGCTCAAGTCTAAGCAGCATCGTAGCAAATATGCGCAAAAGCTAAAATATGTTTTTTTATTGTCAACATCCAGCGGTACAAATTAAGACCTAGCATAAGTATGCACTATCTAGCAGTGGATACCACCAACCAGGACTTAGTAACTGTAATCTCAGGGGACCCTAGCCATGAAAGAAGTAGCCTCTGGTAAAGCCAAGGCCAAAAGGGTGGTTGTAAGTTGAACAAGCATTTCATGCTTGTGAAAAAATGGTCATGAAGGAACAGGCCAAAGTTCCCTGGAAAACAACTAAGTCAACAAACTGCCACCAATCCACTTGATAGGCATATCAGCCAAAGTCTGTGCTGAGTGCTGAATGTGACCTGTACAGTTCTATCTCCTTCCCTGATTAAACAAGAATATCACATCTCCACAACTTCTCCACTAGCAATTCCATTGTGCTGCTGCTAATTGAATTGCAGTTTTGAATATTTAATCCTATCAGGGTCTGGCCCAATATGGTCAGGAAAGGGACACACTTGTTTGATACATCAGAGCAACCAGACAAGGAAAGCACTTGCAAGCTAAGCAGACTGGCCCTAGAGAGAACAGCAATACCGGCATCAGTGATTGCGCACTTTGACACGTCTAGATCATTAAGCACTAGGCAGTTGTTTGCAATTGTAACCAAGCTTGCATCAGTAATTTTCATGCATCCATCCAAATTTAGTACTTCTAGTGTTCCACCATGTAGCCTGGCCAAGGCTGAAACTATGTTATCAGTCAAGTTCCAGCAACCAGAAAGGTTTACATTGACAAGTCCAGCCTCACAATTCTCCAGAAGGGGGAGAAGGCCAGCATCAGTTATGCCATAGAGTCCAGTAAGATTAAGATGCCGAAGTTGGGGGCACAATTTTCCAATCATGGCCAGGCTAGAACTACCAAAACCAGGGCACTTTTGAATGGCTAAAGATCGAAGAGACTCGCAAGGAGAAAGCATAGATATTTCCATATCGATATCCTTGACTCCAGTGCACTTCACAAGGGTAAGAGATCTCAACTTCGTTTTGATGTTTGAAAGGGCAACAATAATCCCAGACTGAGTAAACCTGTTGCACTCCTCTAACTGCAAGCTCTCAAGAGACACTGCAGCTTTGGCAAATGCTACCAATCCACTGTCAGTAACAAAGCAACACCTACGAAGGTGCATCTGCTTCAGGTTGATGCAACCCTTACCTATGGCTTCTATGCTTTTATCAGTTACCCCCCTACAGGAAGTAACAGTGAGTGACACCAGTTTCTGCAGACCTTGAGCAGCCCCCATGACCCAGAACCCCCTTTCAGTGACATTTTTTAGACCAGAGAGGACCAGATTTGTTATTGCCCTTCCATAATGACAGATAACAGCCAGAGAGAAATCAGTAATATTCAAGGCCTGAAGCTTAACCCTTGACAAGTTTGAAGCCAAGGACAACAGGTTAGATACTCCATGATCCCCAACAAGAGGGCAATCCTTGATCGAGATTGACTGCAGCTTGGGGCATAACCTTGCAAGAGCTTGCAGGCCCTCATTTCCAATATTTGGACATGATTCCATATTTAAGGTGTTCATGTTGGGGCAGCCTTCAGCTATTGCAATCAAACCCTTGTTGGTGATTGAGGAACAATGGCTCAAGTCAAGCTTCTCCAACACATGACATCCTTTTGCTATCTGAGACAGACCCTCATCCCCAATGGAAGATACATTCCACAAAGAAAGTGATCTGAGAGAAGGGCAACCATGAGCAACTGCAGAAAGGCCAAGGTTTGTGACACCACGCACAGAATTGCTTCCTCTGATAGATAGCTTCCCTAGTCCCCCACGGGAACTAGTCCCAACTGCAATTGCAGCAAGCCTCACATCAGTGGCTTTCTTCCCATCCAGACACCTTGTGAGGTAACCATCACATTCAATATCTTGATTCTCATCTGGAGAGACCGTTTCAGCAACAGAAGTAGTCCTCTCAATCTCACCTTTGCAAATAGAGCTCATAAGCATAAGCCACCGTTTAGATACACAGGCACATAAGCTCCTCTCTTTGCCACTGGGGAGCCGTCTGAATATCTCAAAGAGGCATTCATCCGGAAGAACCTCAATACCAGGCTCTTGATAAAGTAGCTCACCCTCCATAGCTTCAAGGATAGAGCGAGGTCGCTTGTTAGGAGGGTAGTACAAATCCAAACTGGAGCCAATAGTAGAGTACAAGCGACCCAACTCCATTGGACTTGGGCAGAAAGAACCCCCCGGGTACAGTTCATCATCACCTGATAAACCCATCCACAAAATCAAAGATCAGCCCAACCAAACAACACTCTCCAACATTAAACATAATAGGATGTGCCACAACCAAAAGTCAACATTCACCTAAAATCATACAAGAAAGATTGAATCTTTCAATAGAACAACTTCCTCATGCATGCTCATTCCACCAAAGAGAAAGAAAAGGCAAAACATTTTCTTTGATAAAAAAAAAGTGTTCTTGGTAAACACATCTGATCAGTAGTAGATCAAAGCAAGCTCTAACAAAACAGTTTCTAAGCACCCCTCAAAACAACACCCATGAAAATAAAAAGATGTTTTTTTTCCTGCTATTTTCCTATCCATCCAAATCACAAACCTCAAAACCTATACATAAATTCAATCAGCACATGCACACCAAAAGGGCAATCAAATAATTCAAAAACAGATATAGTAACACATATAAAATCAAAAAGGAAAAACCTACCGCTGTAATTGACAAGGGCAGGCATGAGCACAGAGGACGAGTCCACAAGCAAGAAAATCCGCGAGACAGCAGGTGAAAGCCCTTACGATCTGATAGAGGAGGAAGAAGAATAATGAAAAAGCAGATTATAGAGAAAAGGGTGTAGAGCATTTGAGAGTGTAAACCCCACGGAGCAGGGCAAAAAATAGAAGAGGAAGAAGGAGGTTTGAAATGTATGAAGTCAGGTTTGGGGTCTGGGGGAATGTACTATGTATATATATGTGTGTGTGGTGAAGAAATAAAGTGTTATACTAGAAAAGGAAGAAAAAGATATAGGTGTCGTCCACAGGCACCACCACGCCACAGGTGTTTTGATACTGCACATTCACTATGCAATGAATCCTTCCCCAAAACCGGTTATTCCCCACATACAACACATCTCTCTCTCTCTCCCCATTAGTCCAACCACCTCAGCATTTTGTATTACATTCTAGTAATCCTAATACCATTTTCTACAAACCAATACCATGTTCACTTTCTCTCTCTTCTTTTTTCCAATTTTAATTTTATTTAATCAATCCATATTGGCATTGCTCCAACTTGTGGAGTATTCGAAACTCGCTGATGCGTGAACTTTGAGGAAGATACTATGGACGGTACATCCACTGATATGACTCTGTCTTTGGCTTCTTAGGTTGCCCCTACTACTACCTTCTATGTCTGTTAGACCAAATAATCCTTTCTTTAAAATAATATTTCATCTTTGACACAAAAATTAAATAAAGCGCGTCCATGTGTCTGCTTTTCCTTAGTCATCCAAGGATTAGTTTCAAATGCATTTGGTATTTGAAATTAACAAACTTTATGCAATCAACTAAGAACATTTATTTAAAAAAAAATGTCTAGTTGTCAGCTTTATATTTATTAAAACACAGACTACGAAAAGTATTTAGTGTTTTCTCCGAACTATTTTTACCTTCAAAATTACAAAATTAGCATAACTTGAAAAAATTACCAAAAAAATGAATCATAAATAGAATCCGTATTTTGATAATCGGATCAGACCGGTGAATTAAATCGGTGAACTACTAAACCGATTCAAATAATCACTAAATCAATCTAAAGAAAAATGGATAAAAAAATACGTTAAACCTGTAAAAATCTGTTAAAAATCGGTTTAATTAAAAAACTTCTTAAAACATTGTTTTAATGTTTTTTAAAAAAATAAAAATTAACATAAAATAATTTTTATTATTTTTTATATAAACTTGAATTACTTTATTGACATTTCAATTTACTTATTATAATCAAATATTTTATTTAAACTTCTCTATTTTTTAAATTTTAAGATTGATAAATTTATGTTATCATAAAAATTGCACTAAATTAATAATTTTAGTTTTATTTTATTTTTATTAAAAGTTAATAAATATTTTTAAACTCTTATTATTATGAAGAAAATTTCAACCTAACTTATTTTTACAAAATTGTATACAAAGATATGTATATCTCCTATGTAAGTCTAAAAAACACCTTATTAACAAATTATATAATAAACACTTTCTTATAATAAGTTTTAATATTATATTAAAAAATCAATTTTAAAAATTTATCTAAATTTCATAAAATTGATTTATAAAATAAAAATTACCTCTGTTTAAACTTATATACTATAAACTAATATTATTTTTAAGCGATATAAGATTTCAAACTATTAGAATATATAATATAAGAGAAAAAAATTATCTAAATCGTATCACAAAATACATGACTTTTATTTAAAAGGATATTTAATAGCTCACATATCAGAGTACAACTTAATTTTAAACAGTTGACGCATTCAAGATAAAGTTTACAATAAACTGGTAAATTTTAAGGGTTAACAAAATTAATTAATAGTATAAAGTTAATTTATACTAATGAAGTGAAAAACCTCGGCGTGGACACTTGTTTTGCTTTATAAGTATAATAATATACGTCATAAGAAAGGTATTGAAATATATATCATGCGTTCTAAACTAAAAAAAAAAATATCTCGAATTAGTTAAATAAATTTATGATAATTTTATATATATTTACTTGACCTATTAAAAAGATAAAATGAATAAATAAAAATATCTATATCTGCCAACTTTTTCTATTTTTTCGATGGAAAGCTTCAATAAATGAGTTCGGCATATTTTTTTATTCAGGGAAAATGTTTATACTGACGCCCATTCATTTTATATATTCATTCTACAACTATATATATATATATATAATTTTATTATATAATGTTTTATTAAAAGATTAGTTGTTAAGTTGATATATTTAATCAACAGTGATGTTAAAAGATAACTTTCCTAAATAAAGTTAGTTCTATCTTAAATTAATCTCACACGATATAATTAACTTATATTTAAATTTTAATAAAGTAATGTGAACATCTAATGTTTGATGATGTTTTAAACATATTCCTTCCAGAAAAAATACACTTATGCAAAAAAAATATATAAAATTTAAATAAAAATGAAAGAAAATAGTGGGAGTATAAATCAACAAAAGGTGGTAAGACTTAAGAGAATTTTTAAAAAATAAAATAAAGAATTCATTGTAGAATTAACGTGTAAATAAAAAAATATGAAACTCTAAACAATAATAGAAGGAAAAAAAATGAAACATGATGCCAAAAAAACTCACCTCCACAGCAAACCCTTTCTGTCTAAAATCAAATAATGAGGAGTTCTCAAGAGTTCTTTCTCAAAAATTGAATGAAGGTGGTTCAAATTTTTTTTTCTTTTTGTTGGTGACTCTTTTCTTCTCATGACTAAAACACATGGAGAGCAACCCATTATATAGGGGAGATAAAAAGACGGAAAAGGTGTGAATCTGTTAGTGTGGGACCTGTGTGAGAAAAGAGGTTGAAGAATAATTATTCTTAGGAAAATATTAAATATGTATTTCTTATTTTCCTTCTCATTTTCATCAAATTTTATCTATTTTTTTTTTCACTATAATTAATCTCATTTGGTAAAAAAGAAACACCTTAGTAAACTCTTCATTACTTATTTAATTAGGTTCAGATCAAATTATGTAACTTTAATAGGTTGAAGAACCTAAATTTATATATATAATAATGTCTTAGAGGAAGCTCTTTTAATTTGGTCACAATTTTTGTTTTTCAAACAATTAGCTTCATCTTTATTTAATTTAACTTAAATAAGCATATGTACTTCTTATTTTACATTTGTTCATATTTATTATTGTTTATATTCGTTTTCAATATTCAAATGAACCTTAAGATACATTTTATTTTATTTTATACCAACCCTTCATGAATGAGTTTGAATCTATAATGCACTTATTAAAATATTATTAACCATGAATAAATCAAACCATTATCATACCATTTTTTTCCATTAAAATTAGTAAGAATAAGATTCAGAAATATTATAAATTATTATTTAAAAAAGTTAAAGTAGTAATTGCTATTATAGTCGTGTTTACTTTTATTTTTACCCGTTTATAATAAGATGAGTATTATTATATGATTTATCAAAAATTAATAATTTTTTCATCCATTCATTGTTTTGTTGAATTTTTTCATCTATTCATTATTTACAAATTTATCAAAATGACCAATAAAGATAGTCAAATTTACAAATAAGTTAAAATTGTAATTACTTGAATTATTATAATCCACACTATTTTTTGCATTATTTATGATCATGTGTCAAGAAGATACATTTTATGGTTTATACATAACTAATGTACATTGTCTTTAAGAATGCTATCTACTTTTTGAACACTTTATATACCTATCATAACCAAAGGAAAATAATAATAATAATAATGAAGGTCATATTAAGAAATTATTGTTTTAAATGATACAGTATTGAAACTTGATTCAGTTTATTTTCTCAAGTTCATTGATAAAATTAAATAAAAATTATATTTAAATGATAGAAGAATTATTAATTAAAAATGGTGGGTAACATTAGCAGTATTAACTGAATTTTAATGTCACATATCTGAAATGAAGTGCAGATTTTATAACGTTGTATAGATTGGAACTTAGTCACAGTGAGTTAAAAGTTAAATTCTTAATAAAAATGAATTGCTTTGTATTTGAGATCTTGTTTTTTGGGTAGGGTTTGAATTTGAGATTCTATAATAATGTTGTTTGTTTGGAAAATGAGAATAGACAGCTAGAAATTGTAAAGGAGAGAGAATAAAAGGACATGGGAAAGTGCAAGTGCATCAATTTGAATGTGTGATTAAATGTATTCAGCCCTTTAACCAAAAAAGTGAATTGAAACCATTACAGTTAGTTGGACTGAGACCGTGTCCTTCCAAGTATGCATTTATTTTAAGACACATTATTTAACTCACAAATTCATCCCCCCACTTCTGCAACCAGTGCAAAGATATTTGCAACTTGTTGCATGGAAACCTATTTTTTAAATTTATCTTTTTTATTTAATTATGAAAGTAATGTTTCATTACTTTTTGTTGTCAAATTTTAGATAAATCTCTATTCAAATTTTTTAAAATGACGAAAGGACAAAAATACTATTAGATGTCTAGTGTCGCATCTTTCCATATCATAAAATGTCACTTCGAAAACAAATATCCTTTCATATTTCTATAATACAAACCACTCGTACAAAATATAGGTGGCGGATGGATCTTTAACATTCATTCAATTATTCAATATTTGACATTTTAACAACTTTCCAAACTTACACATGTTCAATTTTATTGATTATTTTTTTTATCAAATTTAAACATGTATATAATTAATAAATATTGTTGAAACGATTTCTCTTATTTATTAGAAATGTGTCTATTATTTATTATTTGTTTCTATCATCCACACAAAATAATAATTAATCCCTTTCACTATTTTAAATGAATGATATAAATTAGATCATCGAAATCATGATTAATATTAATTTAAAAAACTTAAAAATAAATCGGTAGAACATGTAAGTAATAAAATAATAATCAATTAGAAATAATATTTTTTAATAGTTTATAAATAGGTGTAAATTACACTTTACAACAACCTGATTTTATAAGATAGAGTTAAGTTTAAAAGTTATTTTTTAAAATGATATCAAATGATTTTATAAGATACAGTTAAGTTTAAAAGTTACTTTTTAAAATGGTATCAAAGTTTATCTTAATAAAATAGAGTTAAGTTTAAAATTTACCTTTTAAGATGGTATTAAAATTTATCTTAATAAAATTGTTAAGCTTATCAGAATATTCTTTATCGAATCATCCTTAAATATATAGTCTTATATACGAGTTGGGAGAGTTTGGAGATGAGGTAAGTATGAGAGATTTTTCATCTATTATAGATAAGATCTTTTAATAATGTAATACAAATCCCAAATTATAAGTCAATTTTATAAAGTTGAGTTACACTTAAAATCCAATTCTTAAAAAGATTAAAACTTATAAATTCATCCAAAGTATAACAAAAATAATATTAAATATTAAATAATTTAAATAAATTTGATAAATAAGTATGAAAGTTTTATTTATGGAACTATAATTGTCAATTTAAGTTTAAGCATATATCAATCCACTTGCTACCGCAATATCTATAGAGTTGTTTCAGTTATATAATGAAAAGATTAAAATCCTCAACTCACACAAGTTCAAGAACTAGAACTTAAGGAACTGAACGCACATTACAAGTTATGACTTTTAATTTTTTAAATTATGCAAAAGATATTTTTAAGTTTATCTAAGTAAAAGTAATATAAATCGATATGGATGAAGTTAATTTAAATCCAACTTTAATAAAATGATTTTACCTTAACCTTAATTATGATATTTTTTAAATCAGATTTTAACTATATAATTTAAACACTGTTTAGCTAAAACAATTTTAACCAATTAGGATATTTTAAATTGGTTTTTATCAAAATAATTTTACTTTACTTTTAATTAATTTATTTTAATTTGATCTTTATTAAGTCATTATGAAATATTTTTTAATAACTATTTTTTATTTCATCTATATAGAGTGACTAAATTGATGACTTATGTATTTAAAATTGTATTTTGATTTATCATAAGAGTATTTAGGTTTATTTCTTGGATTGAGATGTAAGAAAAAATATAACAATAAATCACATGTTTAATCTCAAATCACTTATACTAAACTTACTTAACACGTATAAAAATAAGTTAATTTAGATTGGATCGATTTGCCAATAATAAAACTTAATTTAATCTAATTATATTAGATTGAACCAAGTTTAATTATTGAGTAACCTAAAATTAATAAACTCTCATGTTTTATAATACCTTTATAAAAATATGTTGTAATTTTTGGAACAAAGTAAAAATTACTTTTTATTTTGTCAAATGGTTTTAAAAGCTTATTTAGTTTATTGTTTTAAACTCAATTTTACTTAACAGTTTGTAATAGTTTGTTAAATGTTATGAATATAACTTATTTAAAATTATCTATACTTATCTAAAATAAAAAGTTTTAAAAGAAAGAAAAGAAAAGAAATTAAAAAAATAAAGTTATTTGAAATAAAAGAAAAAAATGACAAAAGGAAATGAGCACAAAATTTTGTTAAGTTTTTCAATGCAATAGGAAAAATGTGTTGATTATATCATTTACAAAATGATAAAAATCATTTTTTTACTAAAAATCATACTAATTAAATATTAATAAATATTTAAATACAGATATATTAAAAGTTTGACCCACTACAATTTAGGTATTTTGTTACAAAATAATAGCTGATTATTTTAAACCGTCAGTTTTTGTATTACATTTCAAATTAAAAGGAACAAAATTATTATAAAATTGGTCCGATGGGCACTGTGCAAAGACAAAGGAAGATAATCTTAGCACTGTACCTGACCAACTTGTTATGCATGGTTTTATTTAACATTTTAACTATACATGGTGTAACTCGGAGGGCAAATACGTAAAATAAAAAAAAATCATAATTTCTTCTATCTCAAATCTCATCACTTCTCAAAAATGCAATAAGGCTTGGTAGGTCCCCAATTTTCTCAACATTTATTTGCAAATATTCAAACCTCATCAAATCCTCACATATCCAAATTTCACTTTCTTAGCAACACTAAATCACCATATACAAATGGAGGCTAAAATAATAATTATTTTATGAATTTACTTTCTAAAAGAGTAAGAAATTATTGGTTTATTATTTTATGTAGAATAAAGAAATTACATATGGTGAGTTCATAATAACTTAAATAAATATGTTTTAAAGAATTTTCATATATTAGTTAAAGTTGATTAAAAGTGAGAATTAATTAATCATACTTACTAAGGGCACAATTGCATATGATATGGGTATAGTTCATTTAAAAAAATCAACAACGCTAATTATAAATATTGATATATACATGTGATTATGTCAATTAGAAGAATTACATATTTATATATTGTATAACTAGTAGAATAATTAATTAATTGGATTTTATTATTGTATGAGGTTTTGAAGGTTTTGTATTTAGCAAAATTTCAACTGAAGTGTATTTTTTATTGAATAAAGTTTGGGTTGCACATACTATAAATTTTCGTTTTCTTTTTCTGTGAAATTGTGATCGAAATTGAAATATGATGAAAAGAGATGGGATTAGTAATAACTTTGATGGAATTACAATGTGAAGTAAATGCATATCTAACATTGTTGATATTAAATATAGTTATAGATGTTACGTGATATTAAATAAGTAGATAAGATATGTTACAGTTAATAAATGTTCACCATATATAACCTATGGGCATTAGATAGGATATGCTTAGTTAATTAATGTTCATGATGTACCACCCATAAAAAATAAAAATGGCATAATGTCCAATAATATTCATGATGTACCACCCGTAATAATGTTTGAGCGTTAGATTGGAATAATTAAGTTTTCATCATTATGGAAAATGTTTTTTTTTACTCCAAATCTTTAGCCAATGATTAGGGAAGGGTGCAACTTTTTTATTTCTTTTTCTAATTTTTTTCTAAGTGAATAACTTCTTCCATTGTTGCCCTTTTTATTTTTTATTCATCATTCCTTCTATTTTGAATTTATAATCATATAAAAACTATGGCTAGTTCGGATTCTTTAAAAACTATGGCTAGTTCGGATTCTTTTTCATTTAAAACAAAACTATTGCTAGTTTAAAAAATATAAGTTACACAGATATTTTAATATCCATTCACTTAGATTTTATCCATAATCAATTTAATCAAATCTAATATCACATACTTTCATTGTTATATTTGTAAGATATTAGAATTCACTTAATCTTCCACTGAAATTATACCAATGGTATAATAAAATTATTTTGAGAATAACAAAATAATTATTAATTTAGCCTTTACTTTTATTGTTGGTGAAACAATGTATGAAGTATGATATGTGAAAAATAATTATCAAATATCATGCAATGTTTTTACGAACATTTTCTTGTTCTTTTTATCATATTATTCTTTGCTATATTAAAATTGTTAGCAATATTGTTATTAATGTAGATAAAAGTTAAAAGTCTATAAATATTATAATTTTATTAATTTATCTTTAATCACATTGTAACAAATATTTATTTTTAACAATTTTAACATTAGAACATCATATTAATTATATTATATTAATTATATTGTTGAGTCTCATTTATTTATATGTGTTACTTTCTTTATGTTATATATATATATACACACACACAAGTTCTTATTCCACAACATTTACTCCCTCACTTCTTGATTGATATGATAATTAATATATGAAAATATCCAATTTAGTCCTATTCAATACAATTTAAATCATTTCTCTCTTTTACTTATTATTTTGAGTGTCATTATTTTTAATATGTTCGTTTACCTATTGTTTGACTTCATAAAAGAAAAAGAAGAGAGGTTAAAAGGAATAAAAAGATTATGTTTAAAATCCTTTTATTACATTAACAATGTAATATCCTTTTATAACTCAAATATGTTGATAAAGTATTTCCTTATCGTCTCACACAAAACTCGTGAAAATATAAAACTTCAGCCTAAACTAAAAAGTTACTAGAAAATATATCATAGAATAAAAATTAAATTACACTATTAAGAATTCAAATTGATTAAATTGATCTTTATTTTGTTACCTATTTAATGACATTTTTGACTGGAAAAATAGTGGAAATCAGAATTCAAATTTTAGAGAGAAGCCATAACTAGTTTAGAGAAAAAAAAATTAGATAAATAATGAAATTTTGTAGTTTTTATTTTAGTTCCTTATTTTTTTGTAACAAAAATATATTTGCATTTATTTTGTTCATTTATTTTCTTTTTTACTCTTTCTATTATATCATTAAAACTTGTTCTATAGCTCTTTGAAGTTTCTAGCCGTCATTTGCAATTAAATAGTATAAAGTTTTAAATAATAAATAAAAAATAATTTTACTTATATTTTTAATTCTTATATATTTTATGTGTGACTTTGGCCTCCCGAATTTTAATTATCCACACATAATCTTTAAGGTTTTTATTATTTAAACTTTGCCCCTTCACAAATATTTCATCCAATAATTAACAAAAACGTAATCATTTCGTAATAGTACACTGATTTACAAAGCATTTATACTATTTTGGTATAAGGGAGGAAGTGAACAAAATAATGTGAGAATAATTTGATTGTGGTGGGAAAGGGTGAGAGAAATTGCATGGGGTTGGGTTGACTTGGAAAAGAAAAGAAAAGAAAGATATAATATTATATCCATATAGGTCTCAATTTGACAAGTGTATGAATGGCAATTGAACTTGGATGGTGTTCAGTACTCACCTTTTGGACATGTTTCTTCAGATGTACAATGAATTTGATTTTCATTATAGTAAATCGTGTGGGGTCCATTACACAGAGACAACCAGCGTATACGTATTTAAGACTATTCAAAACTCTATAACATTCCAAGACGATAAGAACGTCACGCACGGGCTTCAAATCAATGCATCTATTTTATCTTCACACTCTTAGCTTCACTTATTAGTTTTTTTTTCCTAGAATTTTAGCCTATTTTCAAGCTTCACTCCAAAATTATCGATTATTCAGGATTAATCTGTTGCACATATGCTTAGAGTTTTGCTTATTAAAGGTATAAAACTTGTCCATTAATTTTTAATTGTTCATAAATTGAATTGAATTATGGATATTGTGTTTGGTTGACTCAGCTCAAACTCTTGTGAAACTTTAACTGATCAATTATAATTTGCATTATTTCAACTAAAAACAAACATATTATGACACATGAGTTTACCCGTTTCATTATAGAATTGATTTGAGTTCATAAAAATGATACACTTTAATTACATTAGCGGTGAATATAATTGGCATGTGGACTAAAAATAGTATTTAAAAAAGTATTTATTTTTCTTTTAAGTCGTCAACTCAAATCAATAGCACAAATTTGTTTTGTTAAATATTTAAGTCTTTTATTTCTGTAGAGAAATATATAAGTGATCTTTAGAAACTAAATAGTAATCGAAAAAATTAATAACTTTCGCTTAAGCGGTAGCAATATCAAATTTGAGAATAATATTTTTTAACCCAACAAAGAAAAAAACTAAGAAAACAATTAAATTTCATGGTTCCAATTCATTCAAGGCATCATTTAGACTATTACATATTTTGAACCAATTATAGTTTCACATATAACGTGTTTTTATTTTTTTAATACAAATATATATATATATATATATATATATATATATATATATATATATATATATATATATTTATATATACATAAATTATAATATTACATATGATTCACACACATTTAACGATTCTAAAACATTGATTAATTGTAAAACATTAACTTTCCTAAAATTGCTCCTCATTTAACCTTCTCCTCCAGTTATAATACAATAAAATAACAACAATCGCAATATTCTAATTTGGAAAAAAAATTAGAGAGATAAAATCTTAAATAAAATAAAAAAACCTCTTTTAATTATAATTTTCAGTATTTATTTATTTTAAATTTATCTTAAAATAAAATTAAGTTCTTGCAATATTATTATTTTTATTTATGTTTCATTATTTATAAAAAAATATTTTATTGATATATGATTTTTCATATTAATAATTTTTTATGATTTATATTCCACTTTTTTAATCTCGTTAAAATATAAAAAATATTAGCAATGTTGTATAGAGTGTTATAACTTCTAAAAAATAATTGAAAACGATATCAAATCGTACTTAAGTGGTCAAGCTATTATAATCAAACTTTAAAACACAGTATTAGCATAATATATAAACATTAATATTTGAGGACACATATCCTTTCATTGTCTTGACACTCCTTAATCCATTGTATTTGCTATACTCTTAATCATTTTCAGTTTATAATTTATGCAATAAGTTATTTGAAAACCATTTATTGTATTTAATATTAAGATTAGTAACTTTGATGTAATTACTTTAATTCAAATAATTTTTTTGCTGACGAAATTTGTGGTGCATGAACAATGATATTTGTTGAACTACCATAAACAAACAGAAGATAAGTAAAAAGTTTCTTTTCAAATGACATCAATCGAGCTATACATTAATGGACGTGATCCATTATATTGACACTAATGGGATACAGTCCAAAACAATGTATTTTAGGTTTACAGTGTTAACTATATTATATAAGTATGAAATGACTCAATACCTCTCATAAATGGTAATATTACCTAATTTTGGTGTCTCAATAAATGAACTCAATTCCATACCAATATATATTTTAATAATGACTAATATATTATAAAATTGTACACTTAAAGATGTAGAAATTTAATTTATTATATTTAGATTGAGATACAAAATTATTTTTAACTTATAAATTAATTACCTATCTAACAATTGTCTTAATGTGTTTTGTTAGAAGTAACAGTGAAGTTTTTTTTTTTATATGAATTGGCTCCTGATTTATTGAATCCTAATATTTTCAATTATGTGTTAATTCTCTTCATTATGTTTATTAAAAAAAATTCAACAATCGATTCTCACTTTAAGAATATTATACAAGTTCGTGGGTAAAATACTTGGATTTCAAAAAAAAGTTTATATAATATACAAGAATACTCACATTATTGATAAATTCATGAAAGTACTAATTTGTATATATTTATATATAAGTTAAGATAATTTTATCATCCTCATTTTATTATATATTATTTATTGTTGATAAAAAAATCACACTATTAATATTAAATAAAAATAAGTGAGACAAACAGTATATAAAAAGAAAAATTTTAAAAATCTAATATCCTAAAGTTTTAAATTAAAAATAATATTATATTTTTTATATAAATTATTAACTCGTGATTTATTAAATCTAAATATGCTTGATTGCATATCAGATAGTTAGCTCAACAAAATCTGACACAAACCTAACTATAACCACTTTAATGGTAAAAAGAAAGAAGAAGAAAATCTAAATAACTATAGATGAAGATGCATAGACGTTCAATATCGTTAACTGGCCCATACCCAGTGATTTTCGGTTCTTTGTTCATGCTTAACCTTCTCTAACCATAGATAGGAGTTTTTTCTTTATTTTGAATTAAGAAAAAGTAGGATGAATTGGGAAGAAGATAATGAAACATATATGCATGGGACCATATCAATAGGTACAGCAAAACTCCTACATGTATGGCTAGAAACATTGGACCTCTTTTATTTAATTAACCATCTTCCCACCTTCCCCACTTGCCTCAACCTCTATTCTAACTACAATTTTTTTTTCTCAAAACAACAACTTATAAGTACTCTTTTTGCTCATGCATGTAACCCACCACTTGCCCACAGTTACATGCATCAACTAATTATTTATCTTATGTTACATTTTTCTCTTTTGGTTGTAGAAGTAGATAGAATTTTCATTTATTTATTATGATCGCAATGACAAAGGAAACAAAGTAATGTTAATAAAATTGTAAAGATGGCATGTCCCTTCATGTGGCCTTGTTTTGGAATGTTTCTCCACCTCTGCTTGGTCCACATTTATATAGTATTGTCTCTTCTTTTGGCAACGTTTTCCCAATTGGATGTGGAATTTCATCATTTGTTTTAATTTCTAAATTCAGACGACCTCTTTTTGCATCATTCATTGTGCTGCATTTCTGAATTTTGAATGTGTCTTAGGCTTTAGGCCAACTTCACGGGTCATTGCATTTGCTGTATGCAGACCTGAACATAAATAAATAAAAATATTTTAAATTTGCCTCACTTTTAGTTTGTATACGTTGTCCATTTCATTATATATAAATTTTTTATAGAAAATAAAATAAAGTTATACTTTAGTGAAAATAGAAAAAAATTGCGTAAGAAAATTAAAAGCCACAAATAATCATGGCTAGCTCCATATCACCTCACTAAAAATAATCACTATGTGAATACAAATTTAGAACTTGTGTCTGATAATTAGTTGGGGCTGCTCTCAACAGTATGCCTACAAATCATTTTTTAGGACATTAATTGAATAGGACCAATAAAAATAATAGATCAGTGTGCTATATTGTATGAGTGACTACTGTTTGGTTCATGTGAAAACAAAGAAATGACATTATTTTCAAAAATAGAATGTGAGATAGTGAGGAGGTGTTTTTTTGTTATACAAGTGAAAACATGAGTTGTTATAAAAACTAGATATAAAAATGTTATTTTCTCTTATTCTGATTGATACATTATGTTAACATGAAGCTGACAGGACTTGGATAGGAACCACTTTTTATTGGTGCAAGATATGTAATGGTAGGAATCAATGAATGAAAGTTCTAGTGGAAGGAAATTCGTGTTACAACAACTTCTTTTGCATCTTTTTATGTCTGTTACTGCACAATATATTGTGCTAATGTTTTTTTTTTAGATTTCCTATCAGTCTTAACTTTATTGGTCCTTCCTGTCAGCCTTAACTTTATTGGTCCTGAATAGGAGTTGGATGTGGATGTTGCACACTTTTTGTATGGGTTAGAGAGATTTTTTTTAGTAGTATTATACCAATCTCATATGATATAGACTAATATGTTATATTATGTTTTTTGCTTGTATTGGGTAACCTCGTTACCCCTCTTCAATTTTTAATTTTTTGGTGTTGAAAAAAAAAGTCATAAAAGGTTAGATAAGTTAAAAAATTTGTTATTAACATGTTCAATCACATATCTAATTATAAATTATTAAGTTCTTGTACCATAAGTGAAATTGAGATGATTGTGTTTAAAAACATGATGTGCTGTGAAAGTTATATGTTCGTGTTTTTTGAGTTAATTAAACTAAATTTTGTGTTGTTATAATTGCTATAATTATGAGAGCAAATGATGCTATATATGTTTAAATAGTCCACCCAAACTAAAATAAGAATAGATGTTGTTGTGAGGAATTTAAATATTTATATAAGCATATATATATATATATATATATATATATATATATATATATATATATATATATATATATATATATATATTTATATTGATTTTTAAAAAATTAATTTATTGGGGTATTTTTTAATTAAGTAATATATATATATATATATATATATATATATATATATATATATATTATTAATATATTTTAAAATATTTTTTATATATAATATATATTATATATA
>Ga0209700_106517_pt1 | contig 17939 bp, 7 predicted proteins | sample SiratroredBW_FD_187528 | JGI IMG/M metagenome (GOLD analysis project Ga0209700, IMG submission 187528) | Root nodule microbial communities of legume samples collected from California, USA - Siratro red BW (SPAdes) (version 2) | ecosystem: Host-associated > Plants > Roots > Nodule | place: USA...
TATATATATATATATATATATATATATATATATAATTATATTTTTGTGTAACAATAAAAAGTTTTATATTTAGACTGTTTAAAGAGAATAATAATTGTAAAAAGAAAAAGATAATATCTCAATTATAATCTATAAATAAGTAAATATAAGATATTTTTGATTTGGTATCTTTAAATTAGTGTTGACATGATACTTTGATTTAATCACTTCTTCTATGTCTATCTTTGACTTTAAATTACTGTTGACAGTGATAATTACTATATATGTAAATATTTATATATGTAAAGATGCTTTGATAAAGTATGATAACCTAATCATTATGTAACTTTATTATTAAAACAATTTGTCTAAGATAGAGATTAACACATTAATTAATCAAATATAACTTAATAGCTGAAGTGTAACGAGTGATAAAACGAAAACACTGGTAATTTCCAGTTACAGAGGAAATCAAACACAACCTTGTTAGCAATTACAAAAGAAACACATATAACAAATTTTCCAATCATCGGGAAGTTTCAACTCAGGGAAATTCTTATTTGAACTAAGAAAGAAATAACGGTTTTATGCAGCACTATATTCATTATGCAAATGAAATTGAAAATATCTTCTATCAATCAAAAGTATGGTTTGAAAACTCTCAAAAGACTGGAAAAAGAAATTGAAGTATAAGAAAATGGATTATTTATGAGAAGACGAACCGCGAGATGAAATAAAGACACCCAGACACGAACCCTTCCCGTAATGAAAAAACCTAACTCAGTTCTGGAACAAAAATGCACCACCTGAGAATAATTGTTCACAAAAACAAACAATAAAATAAGAGTTAGTTGCAAAAATGATTTAGGGCCTGAAAAAAAGGGAAAAGTGAAAATCAATTTTGAAATGGTGAAAACGAATATGAAATAGGATTTACCTGTGCGATTGGAGATGATGAACTTGAGCGAGTTGGAAACGATCTTCCTGTGCGAGTTGAAGTTTGAAATGAAAATCTCTGATGAAAACCCTAAAGGGCGCGCGATACTGAAATACAGATTGAAAGCTGAAAAACTTAAAAGAACACGCTAAACATGTTTAATGCTTTACTTTGAAATTTCCAGGAAGTGATTATGGCTCAGAGAATAGCAAAAGCAAAAAGTTTGGGTGTGCTATTGCAGTGCTAGCTAGCTGAAAAGTGAATGACTTTCCTGTAGTGCTAGCTAGCTGAAAAGTGAAAAGAGGGCACATGCGATACTTTCTGAAATTTTGAAAATTTTAAAACATTAAAAATAATATGGTTTAAAATAAATAAAAATAATATAACTTGCATGCGGTTTATTATAAAACCACCAACACTTACTAAGGGTTTTAAAAACCGCTATTAGGTGTGAGTCTCAGTGGAGGTTTTGTAACCTTAATTAAAAAAAAACCGTTAAAATTAATATTTTTTGTAGTGAGTTGTGTTAAGGAAAATGATTTTCCAATGAAGAAGTTGTACTAGCAAGCACAACTTTAGGTTCTGATATTTTTTTATTTGTTTCACTTGAAGTCGTGTATACAGAGATGAGATCAGTAATTTTTTTTTTATTATAAAATCGTGTTTATAAGCACAAGTTATTTTTTTTACTCTCCTTTAAAATCATGCTTACAAGCACGTTTTCTGTTGAAAGAAAAAAAAATGTGTGTTTGGTTCAACGAGTTTGCATGTTAGTTTATGTAATGGAATGAAAATAGTTAGTTTGTTAGGGTTTGGTATCAAGCAATTTTTCAACATTAGAGTTCAAATAACATGGTTCAAAGAAAATGTTAGAGTTCAATACACATTGTGAATAAAAGTAGAAGATGAGGAAAAAATTTAAGCAAAAAGAAAATATTTATTTATGAGATTCAATGCCACATTGTGGCCTTCAACGCTGTTTTCATGGTCTTCGATGTGTTCCATGTTCGATTGATGGGTCAGATGGTGGTGGAAGTGGCAGTCCAACTTCATTATCATCACGTTCCTCATTATCATCATCACTTACATAATCTAAAGTTTAGGAAGACATTGTTGCAGAGAGTGGGGGGTAGGAGTCCCAAATATATTATGCGGTGGAGTGTGAAACCAATTTAGCTATGAGGAGAACATATTATAGGTTGAAGGAACTTCGTGTTGATATAAGGATGAACCAACCATGGTGTTTATGTTACCCATGTATCCAAACATTGGAGGTGGTTGAAAATTAAAATCGACAACATTTGGACATTGAAATTGTTGTGCACTAGAAGATGATCTAATATGTTGATAGTGCGGTTGGAGTTGACTTTGTTGAGGCTGGGGAACGTGTCATACTGTGACAAACGATATGATTAGTTAATTTTGATTAATAATTGCAATATGAAACTTAATACGAAATGAACTTACATCTTCATTGGACATTGATGCTTGTTGAGGTATTATAAAGTGAGATGTACCATTGTATATATGATGCAGTGTCACGTAAATGACCGTTTCCACCAAATTGATGCCCCTGAATTAGGCAGATTTGTCAATCATTCCACATGGTGATCCACTTTTGATGATAGTGGGGCCAATATTTATCCATTCTTCCTTACATGTTATCTTTATAAACATCATGTAAGTTTAATGGGTTGACGGGAATAGGTTGGCGTAACCCAAATTGCCTTATGACCCTATCTGGTTGATGACACTCAACTATAGAAAAGCAAATGAGAGAAACAATAACGCGATTGACATCAGGGACGTCAATGGTGATCAAATGGCTGATATTATGTGTCCTATAAGGAGTCGACAAGAAGTGAAAAAACATGTTGTTAGCATGAGTATGACAAGAAACATATATGTACAATTATGTTATAGTATAAATTAAGAATGACCTCCTTTGGTTGCACATATCAAATGTGCTTCGTAAAAGATGAAGCGTATATGTAGGTATGCTTGTCCTTTAAGCTGGACGAGACCATCTATGATGAAGAATAATTATTTTTTTAAGAAATAAATATGAATGTAATTTGTAATAAATTGTGAAGGGCATAAAAACTAATCTCATAGCCAATGGAAATTCATGTCCTACTTCAATGTCTTCATCACTAAACGTGTCAAAATAGAGGTAATTCAATACCATGTCCATGATTGCAAGAGTACACGTAACCTTTAATATTTTGTTGGTTGAACTCGACCCCATGGTCTAGAGCACGATATAAACATGTTAATACAGCTGCTCCCTAACTGTAATCGGCAACGTTATTGAACTATGTTAATAACAAAAGATACATTAGGTGGACTCGACTAGTCGATGTATCTGGCATCAATAGACTTTCGATAAGTGTCAAAGTATGTTCACGAGCATGTTGACTTATTACCACCTCAGTTGTATTATCAGGCAGTTCTCAAAATGTATTATTTAGCCAAGATAGACTTGATTTTCTTTAATGACTTCGGCAAGTGATAAGAACCCCAATAGTTCTTCACAAAGTGAGACCAAGTCACTAGATGTGACACCTGTTAATGGTTCTCCATCAATCGGGAGACCAAGTTACAATGCATCATCCTCGAGAGTTATCATGCATTCTCCAAGAGAAAAATGAAATGTGTGTCTGTTCTTCATCTTACAACTGTTGTAATTAAGTGGTGATTGATATCAAAATCTAATATCTTTAGGAGGTGGCCAAATCCATCATTATGAATCAAAGTTTGTACTTGTGTAGGTTGACCATGTCCAAATATTTTAATATCCAAGTTGTCTGACATCGGGGCCAAAATACTCTTTTGTTACCCTCCCAAATTAACTTAGTAACATGTTTGTGAAGTAGTTATGACAGAGACATATCATATAAGAGAGATTATTATTCAAAGTCAAGACAAGAAAAACTTAAGATAGATACAAAATTAAAAAAATCATGCAAGTAATATTTTAAATAAATTTATCAATTTATGCGTGACCAATTTCAAATTTAAAACGTAAATAAATTAACATGCATGTAAATTATTATTTTTATATACATTATGTATCATTATTAACTTTTATATATATATATATATATATATATATATATATATATATATATATATATATATATATATATATATATATATATACGTTTATCAATGTAAAAATTATCTAGTATAGCTAATTCATGTTAAGATAATTTGCATAATTAAAATACTTTTATAATGAAATTAAAATAATTTTTATAATTAAATTAAAATAATTTTTCATCCAATTAATTGAGACACCTTATTATAATTAGGTTTTTAAATAATTATTGGAGACATATTAAATAAAAAGTTAAAAATAAGTTATATTACTTAAAACTAATTTATAAGTTGTGTCTAATATAACTTATTTTTAATTTAATATTAAATTATAAAAATATTAAAATTAAAGTACGTAAAATATAATTTAACATTATCTAACTTCATTATTTAAATAATTTAAGAAATTTAAGTTAGATTATGTTAAAGTATAAAAATAATTTTAAAAGTTGTGTCTAATAAGTTAGATAATTTAAAAATAAGTTGTATTATTAAAATTATGTTAAATTAGCTTGTTACATTCAATTATAAGTTATTAAAATTAAAATACGTAAAAAAAAACAAATAATGGGTAATGATCCGGATCTCACAAATCATAGGCACAGTAAAGGTTAAGTTTAAATTTAATTTGAAATGACAAATTTTCTTGCACGCAATAACATCAACTAACAGGTTTTTAAAGAATCCATATAACGTTTCATATCGGAGAATTTAAACACTTGATATAACGTTTGGGATCGAAAATTTATATGTTAGAATTTTTTAACATACAAATTATCAAAATAAATTTAACGCAATTTAAACACTTCATATAACGTTTGGAATCGAAGAAGTTATATAGCATTTTAATAAATCTAAATAATTAATATTCACAAAAAAAATCTTTCAATGATGGTTTTATTAAATGATTCCATGTATTAAATATCAATAAAAAGTTTAAGAATGAATTATATTTTTAAAAAATTACACTATTGCATAAAAAAAGGAAACTATCAAACAAACACTTTTCTTATCTGTCAATCAATGTCAATATTTAGTTTCCATGTATAAAAGGAAAGTATAATTCAACAATAGAGAACATTTAACATAACCAAAAGTCAAGTTTAGTGGATTCACTCAATTTGACCGTCAACTGCAAACATTATATATAGTAAAAGAAAGATAAAATAAGCCCACAGGTTGGTGATTTTAAAAATTCAAATAACCACACAGTTTAATTGTAATCACTCCAATAATCCATCATTCCAATACTATTAAACATAAATGATTAAAAAAAACAATGATATAAATATTAGATAGAACTTATACAGGACTAATGATTATGAATATGTTGAACTGGACAATGACAAAAAAAAAAAAAAAAAAAAAAAAAAAAAAAAAAAAAAAAAAAAAAAAAAAAAAAAAAAAAAAAAAAAAAAAAAAAAAAAATCATCTAAAGACTACACACAACTAGATCCTCTCACTATGCAAAAAATGTAAAAGAATTCAAACTCACTATGTTCAACACTACATGAAAGTAAAATATAAAATAGAATATATAAAAGTTAGATACTAAAAAAAATCAATATAAAAATAAATATTAGTGATTGAAAGTTTAAGTGTCTATTTATATGGTTCTTAGATGTTAAAAAAATTAGTTTTTAATTTCATTTTTTATTAAAAACTTAGTCACCTAAATGTATTAACAACACCTAAAAAATTTCTTCTAATCTCAATCAAAGATCTCTACTAAATACAAAAAAAAAATATTTTTTATGATCATTAATCCTATAAATATAATTAGTATTTTTGTTATAAGTTTTTATTAATATTTGAGATTACTTTAAAACCAAATATTAGTTATTGTGTATTTGTTTATTCTTTATATGGATGAAATTTAATTTTAAAATAACAATATCATATGGAAAAATAATTATAATTATTAATATTCAATTATTATTTTATTTATCAAGTTTAATACCTGTACAATAATTATAAATGCTTCAAAAATCGTTAAAGTATAATTATCGTCAATTACATATATAATGAACTAGAGGAATCTTGCATAGTAATAATAATTATTCATATAAACATAATCACGAATTATATTTACTATTAAAATATAATTTTTAATTAAAAAATCATAAGTAACTTTAGATATAGTCAATTTAAATAATCATTTATTATAAGTATAAAATTTTTAATAATTATTTCTAAAACTCTGTAAGTAATATTTAATTATAAATTTAATTTTAAATATTATATATAAATTAGCTACAAATTATAATTTGATCTACGCATATCATAATATATATAACTATGTATACAGACACACATTTAGTATATCATCTGAGACCCTTTATCATTCTACCAATATTGTAATTTGTTTTATTTTATAATTAAGTAATTATGCATAGTTTAATTTAATCATTAGAAAATGCCTCTGAGGAATTTTTGGTTTTACAAATACAAACTTTACATAACGGATTACAGCAGTGCAATAATGTAAAATTTTATAATCCCATTATGCCAATGATAATGTCATAATTAACATCATAATACATAAGTTAATGAAAGTCGTGCATACCCAAAAGTTTCTGCCTCTGATTTTGCGTCCGAATCTCCATTTTGGCCCAATGATCGATAACACTTCAACGTAGAATTTGAATACTCAAACATGTACGTTTTGAAAGCTTGGAAATTCGACATCTTTTGCAAAGTTGGACTCTACAACTTTCCAAACATTTAAAAGGATGAAATAATGCAAGAAACAACCATCGTGTCTTGGTTTTCCGACACGGGTGTGACTAGGAATGCTCACAGTATTATGGTCGCAAAAGTGTTACAATTTGAACGTGACATGGTTAGTGACACACACGGGTCCACGTATTCTTTGTACCCTTGTGGAAGTGATCATTACTCGTGCAAACGAAGATGAAATAAGTGGCGTGATAACTATCTAAATTACCAAACATAAACTTCAAATATGATAGTTCTTTACTATATACTATATATATTGTCTTTTTCACTTGATGTAAACAATTTTTTCATTATTTTTATTTTAAAATTTATTTATTAAATTTTTTTTCTCTCTTAAGTCACTTATAAAAAATTTTTTTTGATAAATATTAACAAATTTTCTTAATAAATAATAAAAAAATCTAATAAATATTAAAAAATATTTATATTTTTTTAAATAACATTAAATTAATTATAAAAAATTAAATATTTAAAAATAATGTGTTAAACTGAATTTTTTAAAATTAATCATATTAAATTATAAATATTTTAATAATATTCAATATTATTTTTATTATTATTAAAAAAAATATATATAAAAAAGTATTTTTATTTATATAAATGTAAAAAGAAAAAAAATTATTTAATATATAAAATGAGAAGAACATTATTAATATTTTAAAAATTTATTAAGTGTAAGAAATATTTTGTATCTTGCAGTAACAACTGTCCTCAAACAGGCATCACTTCACAACCAAGGCTACCCACGAGTTTCAACCTCACCAAAAGAAGAACCTCAACTCTCAAACATTTCAAACTTACCTCTTCACCTAACTATCGCATATTCAAATGTGAATATAACTCTTATATTGAGTATTAAGCATGAGGTAGATAAGCAAGAAAAAAAATTCATAAATATAATGTTTTAAAGTTTTAGTTGAATCTTGTTTATTGATTTTTTCAACACGTAATAATTTGTTTTGATGATCAGTTCAGAGAAGTTAAGTTCGATCTATATCGATGATAAAGTTGAACAAAAAGAAAGAACTCAGCTTTAAGATTTTGAATTTAAATTGATATCAATTCCTTCTGTCTCTAACTCAATTCTTTGAAGTATTTTTCCTTGATTTTTCCAACAAACCCATCATAATCCCATGCACCATTCTTCCTTCAAGAGTCACCCCAAACAGATCCACTTTAGAACCATTCGGTGTCAGAGAGCACCCAGAAAGAAGCACCCGCAATTCTCCAAGAAGATGACCCATAATGAATGATTGCTCCAGCATGGTTAAATTATTGTAGGGGTATTTGGTTGGGTGAACTTGATATTTTGAACTAGAGGAAATGTAAATTGTTGGACACACGTATGTGACATTTGACAATGACTAAGTGTGAGTATATATGTATGTTCCTTCAATCTTAATATTTTCAGCACCTAAACTTTGATCCCACCAACCGTTTGTTGTAGAGGGTGTTTTATAAAGTGCTTGAAACCCAAGCAAACTACGAAAACAAACACTAGTGGGAAAATGTTAGTAACAAAAGTTAGAACAGTTTTCAATTCCTTCAACCACCCTTTGATAGATCGCAGGATCCAATCCCTCTTCCCAATCGCCTTGTACTCAATTCTGATCTTAGGAGCTGCAAGTTTAGTCCTAGATAGTTTGAAGATCAAGCAGAGCCATGTTTTGAGACTCTATGGCATGCCACAAGGTGGAAAAAGCAGATTACCCCTTGTGGTTTTGCCAGAGGATCGCATTGAGGATAATTGCAATGTGTTTGAAGGGACTTGGGTGTGGGACAATGTGTCCTATCCTCTCTATGAAGAAGAGAGTTGCCCTTACTTGGTCAAGCAAACCACATGCCACAAGAATGGTAGACCTGATTCTTTCTACAAGAATTGGAAGTGGCAGCCTAATGGATGCAACCTCCCAAGGTTTTGCCATTTGCCTCCCTTCTATATGCACATTCTAACTTTCTATGTGCCTTTCTTTCCTACTTTTAATGCCCATTATTACAAAAATCATACTTTATTTTTGTTTATGAATAAATATTTGTACACTGACCATCCATATTTATGAAATTAGAATGAATTTTACTGACAATAATTTTTTTTAATATTTTTCTTCTCCTAGTAGCTTCTCAAAAGCATAACAGAAAACTAGTTCATGTTTCTTTAGTAATAAAGTAAACAGTGCATTGTTGTTAAAGAAGACCATTCACTTTTGTGGCATTGGAATAGTGAGTTTTACTAGATTGTTCTGTGTTTCTTGACTTCAGATTTGACGCTTTGACGTTATTGCACATTTTGAGGGACAAGAGAATAATGTTTATTGGAGACTCATTACAAAGAGGCCAATTTGAGTCCATGATCTGTTTGATACAATCTGTAATTCCTGAAAGAAAGAAATCCCTCCAAAGAATTCCACCAATGAAGATCTTCAAAATTGAGGTATATCAACTCATGTCTTGTACACATTATTATCATATCTTACAACATCTCAAAATTTACTTGATGATGAAATTGGAAGCAGATCCAAAAATTCGTTCCTAAGAAATTTGGTAGGACATATCAATTCATAAAAATGGGAAAATCTTACCCTTGTACCTGGAAATCATGATTGTGAGGTCATTAGTACTTTTTTCATATCAATATGTTAAGGGTTTAAGAACTAATTGTTAGGTATCTAAATGTGAGTCTAAGTCTTACATTATATTGAATAGAAATGAAAAAGTTGAGCAATATGTAAGAAAAAAAAACTCACAAACTTAATGTTTTAAGACTTTAGATTGAAAATGGTATCATTCTCTTATATGAGATAACTCAGTTCTCATTCTTGTAAGATCTCCCTCTTTTAAATTTTCTCAATACTGTCAAAATTAGTAAATTTTGAGCACCAGTTATTAGGAATTAATATGTCTAACTCTTAATTATTCAAAAAATGAATTTGGGGTTTCATTCTCACCAAAACCACTTTTCTAAGGTGTTCTGTAGCTTTGTTATCTGTAGGAGTTCAATGCATCGATTGAGTACTATTGGGCTCCATTCATTGTGGAATCCATTTCAGATCATGCAACAAATCACACGGTACACAAACGAATGGTGAAACTAGACTCAATAAATAACCATGGCAAACATTGGAAAGGAGTGGACATTCTGGTGTTCGAGAGCTATGTTTGGTGGATGCACAAACCTTTGATCAATGCTACGTGAGTGTCCAAATTATAAGTGTAGTTGAATGTTCATAGCAGTAACTTCATTCTTACTTTACTGAAAAAAGGTCTGAAACATTTTTTCTTTTTTGTTTAAGATATGGATCGCCACACCTTGTCAAAGAATATGAAGTTACCACTGCATACAAGTTGGCTTTGGAAACATGGGCTAATTGGTTAGAATCAAACATCAAACCCCTAACTCAAAAGGTGTTTTTCATGAGTATGTCTCCAACACATCTGTGGTGAGTTCTCAATCATTTTTCTCTGTAGAAATTTGCACAGTTTGAATCATCATTCTTTTTTTACTTTTCTATGATATAAATAAAGTAGAAATTTATTCTTTAGCACATCAAATGAGATTGCTTAACAATTCTTAATAGAGGTTCTTAGAAGTTTCCTAAGGATAAAATAAATGGTTTTTCTATCTTGTGAACTCTGTTAGGAGCTTCAAAACTAGAGTGAAAATTTATCACAGAAATAAGTTTAAGACCTCAGTTATGATCCTTAACAATGCTTTGCCTTTCAAGTTCAAGAAAATACATTGTTTTCATAAGTGATGTAAAAGACCCATCTTTTTATCAGCCGTTTATGTTTCTTGTAAGAGATATGCCTGGAAAATAGTTGAAGATAAAAAAATTATTTTTTCTGTTTCGTATACAAATTTGTAAAAACCAAAAATAAAGAGATGAAAAAAATGTAATACTTTTGTACTCGTTTGTAAAAAAAATTAAAAAATGAGACACATGACGTGTGATTTCCTTTTTCACTCTTTTGGGTCCAAAAATTGTTTTATAAGATAATTTCATGCTACTAGGAATTTAATTTTTCATTCAAAATCTATGGAAAATTATTTTTAAAACAAGTGTTTTAGAATCCAAAAGACCATTCTTTCCTATTTTTTTTATCCTAATTTTGCAAAATAGAAATCAAGCACGCTATTATTCTCAAACTCCGAGTTGTGTGGAATGCAAGTGAACTAAAATGAATGATATAAAAAGGAAAACTTATTGAAGGAGGACATGCTTTAACTCGTTCAATTCATTTCTTCATTTGTATCTGGACAGTTCCCAAAAATGACAACTGAATTTGATTCTTCAGGAGCTGGGAATGGAAACCTGGAAGCAATGAAAACTGCTTCAATGAGTCATACCCAATCCAAGGTCCATACTGGGGTACGGGCTCAAATCTTGAAATTATGAAGATAATACATGATGCACTACAAGAACTGAAAATAGAAGTCACCCTTTTGAATATCACCCAATTATCAGAGTATAGAAAAGATGCTCACACATCAGTTTATGGGGAGAGAAAGGGCAAGCTATTGACGAAAAAACAAAGAGCCAACCCAAAAGATTTTGCTGATTGCATTCACTGGTGCCTACCTGGAGTCCCAGATGCATGGAATGAAATCCTATATGCATATCTACTGAAGGGTTATCAAAACTTCTCTTGACATGGACAGAGAAGCCATGAAAGAAAGCATCTCTCAAATGGGGGGCACACAGTTTTTTCATGCTCATCATTCAATTTCATTTTCAGAAACAAACACTTTTTGTAAAACAGATGTAGATACCATTTAACTAACTATTAATATGAAGTAGATACCATTTATACACCAAGTAAAACATTTTTCAGGTATGCAGCTTGAGAAAGAAAATAAAAAAAAAAAGGTGCTTTTAAACAACCAATGTGCAAAAATTATTATCACAAATAATTTATTATTACCATTTCTTCATGGGAACCTAAATAATGTAATTTTCAGTATGCACTTCCGCCTTGAACATGCAAAAAATAAAGAGCCAAAGCAATCGGTCTATCATTATTTACATGCAGTCTAACTGTATTTACAGCAGCTCCCACTCAGTTTCTGAATCATGCTGCTCTTGCACATTCTTTGATTCCATATTCGTTCTGGTGCTTAATGGGAATAAAGTTTCTGAAAAATCTTGTCTAGGCTGAATATCAGAGTCTCCATACCATATTGCTAACTGTTCATACTCCTTGGATAATCTCTTCTTTGAAGTAAATGCATCCTGGATTCTTTTCTGCATGAGAAAGAAGATCATAATGGTACATGCAATACTTATTTCCAAAAATAAACTTCATTTCCTCTTCCTACCCTACCCATTTTATGTAAAACACAGAATCAAGGGAGATGTATCAAAGCAACTACATTTTCTTCTATATCAGAAAATAACATTATAACTACAGTTTTTATAGAGTAGCAGATTAGGAGTGGTGTTACTTGGTAAGTATTAAATTCTACTAAGCACAAAACACAAAAATACAATATCTACTTACTAAATTAGTTTACAGATTAAAACACAATTAGGGAGGCCAAGGAGAGTACCTTGTATGATCTGAGCTTTCGAGTTCTAACAGCGACTGCATGGAGTTCACTGTCATCCACATTTACACACCTTTTCTCAAGCTTTGGATCATCATTCAATTGAATGACTTCCATGCAGGATTCAATCGAACTCACCAGTGATTTATCTGAACAAGCAAAAGTCACATTAGACAGGAGACAATACACTTAAATGAAATGAAACATGTAATCCTTAATTATAAGATTCATGAGTGAAAAACTTGTTCCTATTGTTAATTTTTCTCACGTAATATACAGGATAAATTTTTTTATCTACATCACTTTATGTGAATTTTACACAAAATGAAATACTGAAAAAGAAATTAATGAAAATGGTAACTATGAGTGTGGATACACTATGTAACATGAGTGTGGATAAACCATACGACTTTCCAAAACAGCAGGTTTACACAGATAATACAGCACAGATGGCTTAACTGTGCATAACATAAAGCCAAAAGGCCATATAGTGAAGCAAGTTATTCAGATATTTTTTATTTTATTTTATCTGGTGTTCAAAATTTTTGTCAATATATCATTTGACAAGATCGTTTAATTGAATTATATCAGATCTGGCTAGCATTTTATAGCACTGTATTCAGAAGAACATGTATGCCATTCCCAAGTCTACATGAATTATCCAAAGCCATTATTTCATTGATCATGAAATATACAACAAATGAAAGAAAATTTCTCATAAATAGAAATTTGAAGATACCAACCTTCTGATTCCATAGATTGAAAGTAACCAGAGAACACAAGACAACCTTGAGGTTCCATGACTGGACCAGCTGGATTGGTGGAAGATTCACAACCTGGATTGCTTTTGCAAGATTCATTTTCAAAGGAGTATCTTCCAAGAGGCTTTGAATACAGACTGCCCAAAGTTAAGGAACTACTGGAGCATGAAGGTTCTGTTCTTGTCATAGGCCTTTCACTTGACACTGAAACATCAGGTGAAACTTCAGCTAGTATACCATGTGTGTTCTGGTCAGCATTAGACGATTCACTAAACAAGGAGACATTAATTGATTCTTCCTCCTCATCGAGAGACTGGGAACTCAACACTTGGGACATCGATGAATTCATAGCATTTTCTTCAACAATCAAACATGAAATTTGAAAAGGATTCACATCTCTGTTATCCTTTGTTCTAATTGAAACTTTGTATCCACTGTGTATAGGGAATTCAAGAGATTCTTTATCTCCACCAGACATCATGTTCAATGGTTTGGGAACAGACTCAAGAGCAACTTCTTTAATGCTTGTATGGATGGTTTCTTTTGTAGATACAGAAGTTCTTCTGGAGTCATCATCAAACTCTTCTTGAGAAATGTAAGAATCTACCTCGTCTAGGGAAACTGAGCAAGATTCATCACAAGATTCATCACTAAATTCATTTGCGTTCCTGGTATTAAGACCAACTTTCTGAACATCAACAATATCAATGGCGTTATAATCATGCAAAGCCAAACAAAAATAATTCACGGCAATTTCCTCATCAAGGCTTTGGGAACTCAACATTTGGGAGGAGGATGAATTCATAGCATTTTCCTCAACAATCAAACATGTGTTATGCCCTGGATTTACATCTATTTTGTCCTTTGTTCTAAGAGAAACTTCATGTCCGCTATCAAAAGAATCAGAACAACATTCCTTGTGTATAGAGAATTCCAGGGATTCCTTCTCTCCAACAGACATCAAGTTCATTTGTTCAGGAACAGACTCAACAACAACCTCTTCAATGCTTGTATGGATGTTTTCTTTTGCAGTCCCAGAAGTTCCTATTGAGTCTTCACCAACCACTTCCTGAGTAATGTAAGAATCTTCCACCTCCAGGGAAACTGAACAAGATTCATCACTAACTTGACTTTTAAGGACGTGCCCGCTATGAACACCGCCTTTCTGAATATCAGCAGTATCAACTGCATTAGAATCATGCAAAGCCAAACAAGAATAATTGATGGCAATTTCCTCATCAAGAGACTGAGAGCTCAACACGTGGGAAGAGGATGATTTCATAACATTTTCGTCAGCAATCAAACATGAGTTTTTCCCTGGATTCACATCTATGTTAACCTTTGTTCTGATTGAAACTTCGCATCCACTGCCAAAATTATCAGAAGAAGATTCTCTGTGTATAGGGAATTCCAGGGATTCTTTATCTCCAACAGACATTAAGTCCATTAGTTTAGGAACAGACTCAACAGCAATCTCTTCAAATCTGGCGTGGAAGTTTTCTTTCTTAGACTCAGAAGTTCCTCTTGAGTCACTGCCAACTTCTTCCTGAGTGATGCAAGAATCTTCCAACTCCAGGGAAACTGAGCACGATTCATCACTCTCTTGATTTGCAATGATATCTTTGACAAGAACACCAGCTTGCTTATAGGCAGCAATATCAATGGCATTGGAATCCATCAATGCCGGGTAATAATTATTGATGGGATTTTCCTCATCCCTTTTTTTATTATTATCTTTACAACAAGCAACTGACTCAACTGAATCTACTGAAAAGTCAATGTTATTTGTCTCAGCTAGCAGAAGATGATCTTCATATTTTGAACTGGCCAATGAATTAAAGGGAAGTAGTTCATGTACAACTCCAGAATAAAACTTTTTCACACTATCTCCAACATTCTGGACCTGATTCTCAAGATATTTTACAGCATCCTGAATACAACAAATAAAGAAGAAACAACAAAGGAACTTAAAGATTGTAATGTAACCAACCTTAAACATGTTATACAAGTACAAGAAACTGAACAAAGGTCAAGAACAACTGGAAATCTGTAATTGAATAATTTAAGTTTTGACTACCAGCACAAGGAACCACACCGTGGATAGCTATGCTTTAATGTTAGGATAATTGAAAAGCAAATATTTTCAAAACCCTATCAGAGTGGATAGATTACATTCACAAATCCATAAATGTAGCCACAAAACTATTTGTAAACGAATTGAATTCTTAAACCAATATTGTTCCAAAACCAAGGTTCATTTCAAGAATTTTATAAACAAAATTTTAAAAAAATAGTCTTCTATTTTTGAGGTTCCAAATACAACTTATAAAATAAGGCAAAGGTGAGGAGGGACGACAAACAAAAGGAAAAGTAGAAAAGCAATAATGAAATAGTACCTGAGATACAATATCATCCACCTCCTGGCACACTGCTTCAAACTTCTGGTAAATATTCCCAACCCAGTTATTATGTTTAAACCTCAAATCCATCATGGACTAGTAAAACTGTGCCAGGACTAGAGCTTTGAATCCTCAGGTTCATGAAAATAGCATTTCAATCCTAGATAAAACTGCAACCACAGTGGAAGAAGGATCTCACGCATATTAAACAAACAGTTACACACAAAAAGGTGATATTCCATACAAAACTGTCTTTCACATGAAAATATACATACTAGATTTTTCTTCTTAAGTTTTAATGCATATCACAAAAAAAGATAGAATCAATGCCACTCTTCAAAATTCAGCAATAATACCATGGTTTGAGCAATATGTGAACTGTTATAAACCCTTGTCCAAGTCAACTCCTCCCTTTGAACCAAAAAATATTTAGCAATAATAAGTATATAAATAAAAAGCTTTATCCTTAAAAGGAAATTCCGTCAATCCTTTTGCTTAACAATCAAAAATCACTAAGGCAATTAAACAGGTACCAATACAATTCCTCCAAATTTGAAATTTTCACAGAATCTTTTCTGGCTCATTCTAGCATATAAACATATCTTCTAGAATTAACTCAAATTTGGATTTTTAGAGAAGTCACAAATAGAACCTCCTGAATATTCCTATCCATGGAACTTGAACATTAATTTGATTTTCAGTATTTCAGTAGTCATCGTAATTTAACACACACAATTCTACACTTACAGCAATTTATTTCTGGATGGAATATCAATAACAACACAACAACACTAATAAGAGTAACAATAACAATAATGATAACAACAACAATAAGAATAAGAATAGTTCAGGAAATACCCAACTCTCACTTCCTCCATATTATGGTGATGGAGCATCAGAACCAATACATACATAAACAAGTTCTAAACATGCATGATGCACATATTCTTATCTTACTATGCAGCACAGAGGTGATCAAAAGATGCATATATGACCGCAGAACATTCAGTGACAGCAAAAACAAAAAGGGTATGCAAAAGATGAAAACTTTAAAGCATCCAGAAAGGCCCTGATCAATTTTCAGTGGAAACAAGCATATGGGGTGTGATCAAAGAAGCATGTCAGTTCAAGTAAATTATGGGATAATAAGGAGCATACAAAGAAACGGTGATCAGCAACCGGCAACGTGAGCAGCCGGTGACCGGCCAAACACAATTGAGAGGCAGAGTGAGAAAGGGTTCTGAATTTGAGGCTAAGGGGTGGAATCAGAGGGTTTTAAGAAAGAGAGAAACCTTCACTTAGAAACAGAATCAATTTGTTTATTGTTGTTATCTTTTCTCATAAACTACGGAGGACGTTTATTCGGGTACTATTCCTCTACTAGTTTCTTTTTTCTAATTTCCTTTTTCTTAATTTATTATTTTTATTGCCTTTTCAAATTTATGTTAAACTAAAATTTAATATATTCTTTTAAATATTGATGTTAAAAATAGACTTAGTTGCAGTTTCCGGAATTTTATTTCTCGAGCTAGTTTTCATATTTGAAAATTCATAAATTTAATTTAAATTAACAATTCTTTTACACATTTTAATTCTTTTATTTTGGATTATTAAATAAAAAAATAAAAATTTTCACTTATTATTATTTCTTAATATTATATATATATATATATATATATATATATATATATATCAAAATATTATCTTTAATGTTAATGAAATAATATTCCTCAAATTATTGATATTTATTATATAAAATATTTAAAATTAAAGTCACAATAAATATCAAATTAAAACTAATATAATAAAATTAAAATGACTATAATAAGATTCATAAAATAATTTAACACTCTCTGTTTAAGCTCATAAATAAGTCCTTTTTATTTCTAACTTTATATATAATTATTTTAAAATTATTGTTGTTTAATCCCTCAGTGAATATATGTTTATAAGTTGTACTTGAAAAGAAACAAGAAACATCTAGTGTATGTCAAGAAATATACAGTATATATCAAGAAACATACACTCTTTAAAATTTTTATCCATTTCAAAGGTTTGTCATGTTAGCTGGATTATGAGTTTCAAGAATAAAAGAAAACAAAAAAGAATAATTTTTATTTATTATTTCTTATTAATACATTGAATATATAAATAAATAGATAAGATAATTTTGGAATCTTAATCTCCTTAATTTTAAACAAAAATATCTCTCAAATTATGGAATTTACAATATAAAATAAAAATAAAATATATAGAATTAAAGTCCCAATAAATATTAAATTAAAACCAATATAATAGAATTAAAGTCATAAAATATTGAAAGGATAACATCCCGTCTATTATATATATATATATAAATATGTATATCAATATTTTACATCTTTATAATTATTGAAAAATATGAAAGGAGTGATGTATTTACCTTACAACACCTACATACAAAGAAAAAACATAAAAGGAGGGATGTATTTATAGGAAAATAT
>Ga0209700_106518_pt1 | contig 17936 bp, 7 predicted proteins | sample SiratroredBW_FD_187528 | JGI IMG/M metagenome (GOLD analysis project Ga0209700, IMG submission 187528) | Root nodule microbial communities of legume samples collected from California, USA - Siratro red BW (SPAdes) (version 2) | ecosystem: Host-associated > Plants > Roots > Nodule | place: USA...
AAAAAAAAAAAAAAACAAGAATTTATCCAATGTTTAGGTACAACAGCTACTCAAAGAATAAGAGTACTGGAATGCAAAGTGACAGGTCATAAAAAATATCACCAATATTCCAAAATATAGTTGACTCACTTCTTCACAGTACCTTGCTGAGCACAACATTACATTGGGTGCATTTATTTTGCTTCTGCAATTTATTTTTGTTTGATATGAAAAAGTACAAATACACTGGATGCTTATATTCTTTTTTATTCAAAAAAAAAAAAATGATTGAAAACACGTGAAAATAACATTATATATGGGCATCATGTGATTTTTGAAAACACGTTAAAGTTCAATATGTTTATAAAAGTATTATAATCTCAACAATGGATTAACCTCAATAACATACATGCAGTTTTTTTTTTAAAATTTAAAAAAATAGGTATTTTTTTAATTTATAAAATTGGTGACACGATGTTATATGAAAAAAATTGTATGATGACGAAATTTTAAAATTTTTTTAATTTTAATTAAAATTGTGTTTTAGTAAAAAAACAAGAATGAGAATTATGTTATTGCGATTTCAATAGTATCAAAAATTAATCAAGAAAAGGAGTTGTGGCATGTAAAAATTTGTTATTTTTCTATAAAGTTCTTTCTTAAAGTACAATTCATATAATTAAAGCAATCATTCATGTATTTTAAGTTGAAATTTATTATTTTTTCATAAAGTTATTTTTTTTATTGATTTGTATTAAAATACCATTTAAATGCAATTTTTTAGTGTAAGGATGAGAATCATTGGAGTGTATTAAGTTGAAATTTATTGTTTTTTGATAAATTTATTTTTTTATTAATTTGAATTAGAGCAACATTTAAATATTAAAACTGAAATCGTATTACATAATTTTTATTTTAATCTTTTTTTATTGAAATTGTGTTATATAGATAAGATTTTAATTATTTTGATAGTAGTTTAAACTCGTTGTTATGCCATATAATTTTTTTAAGTATTTGTATCATGTAGATATGACTCATCTATTTTAATAAAGAAAAAAACTATCAATGTTCATAAATATAAAAAAAAAAATACTATTTTAGTGCTTTAACCCTAATAAGATCTATCTCGCTATAATGAGTTTGAATAATAATATGCCAATAATAATATATTTGAACTTTATACATATATAAATTATCAATATTTTGTTTTAACAACCCATTAAGATCGAACTTATTGATAAAGAAATCAAATAATATAGATAAAGGTTGGAGGTTTCAGTTTCCAACATAGTTAGCCAAAGTAGCCGGCACTGTAGCCAGCAAGGGACCATGATCCTGGCTTGTTCCAAGTCACCCAAATATGTCCCTAAATGTCTTGGAGAAATCGCCATAATTATGAAAATCAGCCCTAACCATCATAGTTGGTTTTTTTCTTTTAATTATGAATATTATGTGCTATGGTGACCTAAAATTAAACTTACATATGCATTATAACATTTTATCGTATTTAAGTTAAGAATAATTTATATTTTAATTAACATTAGTTTCAATAAATATTAATAAAAGTCGATCGAGATAACTAGATATATATATATATATATAAAATTTATATTAACTCTTTTTATTCATTTTTAATATTTGTTTCAGTTTATAATCCAAGGTTAATAAATTTAATTTACAAAAAGTATATTTAAAAATATAGTTGTCTGTTAAGCTAAATTTTTCAAATAAAAAATAATTTTTTTAAAGAATTTACTTTCAACTTTATCAATATAAATGTTTTTATTTATTAAATAAAAATTAAAATAAATAGTGTTGGTATAGAGCTGGTTAATCTAACTCTATTAGTATTTAATTTAAAACATATATTATTACTTAGCCCTTAATTTGTCACATTTTTATAGTGCTAAAATTATGATGGTTGTATTTACCTTTTAAGAAAAACATTAAAGCTTAATATAGAAATATTGAAAATAAAATGAAAGCTAAATGCCGATTTTAACTTTTAGCTTAATTAATAGATAGTTAAAAAAAGTGAGAGAGAAAAGGAGAAAAAAATATAAGCATGTGGATATAGAAAACTGTCTACTATGGTATATGTGATCAAAACTTTTAGTATATATTTTTTTATCATCTTCATATCACAATTGCATCTCACAACTTTATATATTTATTTTTTAAAATAAGTAATTATATTGAAAAAAATTAACTTGTTGACCTTATCGAAGACAAACTAATAAACTCTTTTGATGTTTATAAACAAAAATTGAAAAGATACAACGAAGACCTTGTAAAAAAACGACTTTGAACCAAAGCTCAAATTATGACATTAGAATAATGAAAAGAAAAATAGAGAAATTTCTAGAAATAACGTTTTGTGAAAGTTTTTCTAATTTCTATCAAGACCAACATCCTTGATGTGTCATCTACAAAAAGTCAAGTTACTTGAAAAATTATTGTTGATATCGCAAAAAATCAAAATGTTAGAATTGTGATAAGTTTGGACATATGGAAAAGAATTGTTGAAACAAATTTGGACATGTGAAAAAGAATTGTTGCAACAAAAACAAAAACTGAGAAAATTTTATTGAAGAAATTATTATAGGCAACACTTTTTTTTATGTTACTTGAGATTCTAATGAATAAAAACAAGTGAAAGTTGATACTTGGATAGTAGATGGAATAATTATATGGTCAAAGACGAGGATCTTACTTTGTCAAAATGAAAGTTTGAATGGGAAATTGCGTTTTAGTAGAGTCAAAAGGCAAATGCACTATTGTTGTGAAGACAAAGAAAGGTACAAGACTCATTTAAGATGTCTTTCTAGTTCCTAATCTTAGAGAGAATATCTTGAGGATTGGCTAAATAATGGAGAAAGGCTACATTCTTCACCTCAGAAAAAGGTGCATGCATAACCTATGATAATAAAAATCAGAGAGATAGGTGAAGTTAAAATGGAGAAAAGAAATAGAAGATTTTCTTTTAAGCTTTAACTATAATATTGATATTTCCATCAAAGTCAAAGTTGATGATTCACGACTTTAGAATCAAATATTTAGTCACTTCAATACCCCAGCTTTGAAGTTATTATATCAAAAGAACATGATGAGAGGTTTACCATACCTACAAGTAAACAATGAAACTTGTAAATGATGTTTTCTAATAAGTAACAAAAATTATTGTTTTCATCAAACAAAACATGGAGAACAAAATTGTTGGAGTTAATCCACACAGACATTTGTGGATCGATGAGGACATTGTCACTAACTAATAATGAATACTTTATTCTTTTCATTGACGACTTTTCTATTATGAACTAGATTTATTTCATTAAAGAAAAATCAAAAGACTTTGTAATATTCAAAAAGTTTAAAGCTCTCATTGAGAAACAAAATGGAAGACATATAAAAGTTATAAAAAGTGATAGGGGAAAAGAATATAAATTACGAGTGTTAGATAAGTGTTTTGAGGATGAAGGAATTGTGTGACAATTTACAATTGCATGTTCTCCACCATAAAATAATGATGTGTCGAAAAGGAAGAATCACATAATGATGGAGATGGCTAGATTAATGCTAAAGGAGAAAGACTCGTTTAATACTTTTTTGTCTAAAGTGATATACACTATCATTTATATACTCAATAAACATCCAATTAAGATAGTCCAAGACAATATGCTAATCGAACCTTGGAGCAGGCAAAAGTCATCGATTAACACTATATGAGAAATCTTCTTGGGATATAACACATAATCAAAAGGCTATAAAGTTTACAAATGTGAACAAAAAAGCTCATCATTATTATAGATGTTGAAATTCATAAAAATGCTTCTTGAAATTGGGAAGAAGGGGCAATTATGAAAAACAACCTTCTTGGTCAAATTAAAACAACCTAAATAGAAAGTTCAAACAGAAGAAAAATATCTATGTAAACCTCTTTTACTTACACAACAACTAGATTATTCATTAGAGTTTACTCCTAGACGAGTAAGACCCTTCTTGGATATATATATATATATATATATATATATGAAACATATAGCCAATGCTTAATCTTGAATGCTATGAATAAGCAACAAAGCAAGAAATGTTAATTAAGGCAATGGAAGAACAAATTAAAATAATGAAAAGAACTTGGGAATTAGTAGATTGCTTTCCTGGAAAAGACATCTTTGGACCTAAATGGGCTTAGAAAACAAAGGTTAGTCCTAATGGCACCATAAAAAAGAACAAGGCAGGAGTAGTCGCTAAAGAATACTCAGAACGAACCAGAGGTGACTACAACGAAATATATGCCCTGGTTGCTCGCCTAAATACAATTATAGATTTAATAACTCTTACAAAAAGGATGGAGTATTCACCATGTCAAATTGATGTTCCTAAATGGTGTTCTTGAAGAATAAATGCATGTGGAACTACCACAAGGATTTGTTAGCAAAGTTAATGAAGTAAGGTGTTAATGCTAATAAGAACTCTATATGACTTGAAAAAAGCTCATCAAGCATGGTATGACATAATTAATAACTGCTTGACCAATAAAGTATTCAGGAGGATCAAGAGTGAAACAACACCATACATCAAGACTCAAGGTAAATATGATACTTTTATTGTCTCTGTATATGTATATGATCTTACATATAGTTTACATAGAAAATAATATGAAGATGATGATATAACTCAAAGAAGACATGATGAAAACATTTTAGATGACCGACCTTGACTTGATCAATTACTTCCTCGACATCGAGGTAAGATAACAAAAGAAGGAATATTTATCTCTAAAATGAAATGTATTAGGTGTTTTCTAAAGAAGTTCAAGATGTATGATTGGATATATGTCACTACTCCACTAGTGATAAATGAGAAGATGCAAAAAGATGATAGAGCATCTGAAACTCTCACATCATGCTACAAGAGTTTAATCATAAGCTTATTATATCTGACAGGAAAAAGGCCATATATATCATGTATGCTACAAGTCTTCCATTAGGGTTCATGTAGAGGCCAAGCCAAATTCACTTTGGAGAAGTAAAAATAATATGAAGATACCTCTAAGGAAAAAAAAGAAGTTTGCCATATAATACAAAACTATGATGAACTCAAGACTAGTTGGCAACACTAGTAGTGATTGGACAGAATTGTTAGATGACATGAATATTACATCAGGATATGCTTTCTCGCTTGGATCAAGATTTCTTTTTTAAGGTATTTAAAAGGTAAGCAACGATAGCACATTCAACAATAAAAGTAAAGTATGTGATCGTTGTAGAAACTACAAGTTAAGCAAAATATTTCTTAGAAGAATGCTTGAAGAAATGAGATAATAACAAGATGAGTATACTATCATCTACAACGACAACAAGCCAACTATAACAATAGTAAATGATTTAGTTCATTGTTAAAGAACAAAGGACGTAACTATTTAATATAACTTCATCAAAGATAATGAAGCAAATAATAAGCAAATTCAACTTAAGTATATTCTTTGTCATTCATTTTTTCTTATTTGAGTATTTTGTAAACTTTGTGTAATCAATGTATTGTTGATCTTTTATGTATTAATTAGGAATGAGTTTATAAAATATATTGTTTTTTATCATTACAGTGTGTCTTTGATATTTCTTTTATGTGTTATGTGTTGTGTTAATTGAATTATCTATTATGTGAATTTCTTAATTGGATATTCCATCAAATTGTATTCTTAGTATATATATATATATATATATTTATTTAAGTCTAGTTGCACAAATACTACTAAACATGATAAATAAAATGAAATCTGATATATGTTTCAAATTACTATTTAAATTTTATTATACCAATTATCCAAATTCTAATATGTTGCTAACCATTAATAACTTATTTTATTATTTCTTTTATCATATTAAATGATAATTTGATATCAAAATATAATAATATCAATTTTAGTGTATTTAAATGGAGAAAATACATGAAGACTTGTAAGACTATGAAATTTAAGATATTTCACATCTTTTGGGAATGGAATCAATGTGCAGAAACTTGATAATCTTGGGATTAAGAATAAGAGATTTTAAGTCTGTTAATGTCATGCATTCTATTATTAGTTTAGATTTTTCTTTCATGATAGATTCAACTCTTTTATTGTGGTTGATCTAGCTCTTTTATTGGGAGTTTGTTTTCTATGATTCAGTTTATGTATTTGATGGTTTCAATGTGTTTTTTTCCTTTTTTTCTCTCTTTTTAATAATATTGTTTATATGATGACAAATGATAATTGAAATTTAGAATGTTAATTTAGTCGAGGTGTTAAAATTTATAGTGATAAGTAACATAAATTTTATAAAAAAATTAAATTATTTATTTAAAAAAAATATATTGATTTTAATCTAAATTAAATTATCAAAAGATACCAAATTGCAATGGGAAAATGGAAACTAACATATACACAAATTATTAAAATATTTACCATAAGATTCGAATTTGAAAGCATAACATAGTAATACTTTAATAAGAGTGGTTTAATAACTTTTCGTGCGATAATGTTACCGGTAAAACTTTTCTCCAAATGACGCTAGCCTTATATACTATTATAGATCTATGCAATCGATGGATAATAAACTGAAATCACATTTTCAATAATAATTTAACTTTAATTTAAAAATGTAAAATAAAAGAAAATTATTATAAACACTACTTCTATAGAATAAATTTATCTTTATAAATACGATTATAATTTGTTAAAAGTTTACTCATCTCAATAATTAAAAAAATATCTGCCTTATCCAAATAGAAGAGAAGTTTTCAATATATTAAACATAATCCATAACAAAAAAAATATATATATCTTATACTTTTTTCTATCAGTTCTTATCAGTGTTTCCTTTCTCTATCTCAAACTTTTGCTGTAGTAGAGTTATGAAAAGTTTTTTCCCATTATTTATTAAATTAATATTCTTCACATGTATTTTAGTTTTTCTGTTCTTATCTCACAGATCCAAAAGAAAAACTTTAACCTACCCAAAAAAGGAAACATAATTCAAACATGATTACATATCCACAACGTGGACATAATTTGCACCATTGAAAGCTTTTCCTATTTTTTCCCTCGTACCAAAACTAGATAGCAAAGGATCACGATCTCAATTATTTTCGAGTGCCAGAATTTTGGGGCAGGCAAGAGATATTTTGTTCCCTAACGTAAGAACATTAATTTGGATACTGCCATTTTCTCAATTTTAGAAAATAATTAGTCACTTACATAATCTTAAAATCTAACTTTTGATCAGGTTTTTAAGAATCATAACTCTAGGCAAGTTGCAGTTTTTTTCTTTTTTTTTTTTATCAAATAATTGTAAATTTTTTTTTGAATATTTTTTGAGCTGGATAAGTCACGAAAACACATCTTCAAATGAAGAAATTGTAGCACGGTGACACCACTTTAGTCAAATATAAAATTAAAAAAAAAAACTGAATTCGTATTAATAGGAATTGACACATTCAGTTTTTTTTACTGAAGTCATACGTTAATACACTTAAATTCATTTTTTTTTACACTAAGATTACATTACGTACACATAATAAAAAATTTGAAAAAAAGATGCCGTGCTTTTGGCCATAACTCTATCTACCTCTATGCTATGCAATAATGTAAGCATCCCAGTTTCATTGGGACAAGGATGCATCAGTTGAAATATACCATTATCGTTGCGCCACGTGTCTAAAACCTTATCCACTTGTCAGTGCTCATTATTATTATATTATGATACACAATTGTAATGTGAATAAAGATCCATAGTATTCATCATTTTTCTCCACAACTACAACGTGAATCACGATTCATGGATGCCCTGTTAACCATTCATTTCTCCACCTCATGCCACGGATACAAACGTAATTTACGTTTCTCAATAATTGTATTCTAAAGTTTAGGATAGTTTTATAGTGTGGATATCAATTTTTCACACCATTAACTAATAATATGATATTCAGGATAATATTATTTGCATTAACATGTATATGAGATATTTCGATATATAATTATAGAATTTTTTTAATTAACAACAATAATATATAAATAATAGAATATAGAATACTCCAATCTATTTATAGAAATTTGTAAATGATTTATTTTTTAAAAATTGCGTACTACAACACATTATTGCTTGAAGTGTTGTACATTTCTTATAAATCACTCTAATATTTAAATGAAGTTTCAATTTTTCTTTCTGAATATCATCTAATTCATATTATTTTTCTTTCAAGACTTTGCCATCTTTTTAGAATTTTACACTAGTGTAAGTTTTACCGAAGAATTTATATGATTCTTGTTGTATATGAACTCTATCCCTTGTTGTTGTATTTGGGAATGAAGCATTGAACAGGATATAGGATCTTTTCATTCTTCTTGGACATTGGACATTTAACATATAGTGTCCCGTGTTTGCTACAGTACTGTTGTTCGAAAATGTATACTCGGTTACTGAAGTGCATTGACAAAAATAGACATGACAACTTATGCAGTGATTATTTTGCTGCTATACTTTCCATTAGCTTCAGCATACCACGTTATTTAATTTCATAGCAAACATTCTTTCATGCGTTAGATAAAGATAAGTATCATACTAAGGACGAAGAGTTAGGTTAAATATTCAACTGTGAGTTTAACTACTATATTAAGTAGAAATGAGATTGTTGAAGAACATACAAAAAAGAAGATCCCAAACCTAATGTCTTAAAGTTTTAGATTGAAGGTAGTGTCATTTCCTTATATGTTTGACCCTGTTCTTATTCTTATTTGTCTCTCCAGTGTTTCCTCCTCGATTTTCCTAGCAAGAAATATAAGAGTCGATGGTTTGGGCAGCAACAACCAGCTTAGATGAGTACAATTTGATCCCTATATCGAAAGTCTTCATGACGAAGGATTCAAGCAAACGTGCCCCGTTTAAGTGTGTAAACGGCAATACAAGTGAGAGTCTTTGTGAAGTGTGAGATACTCAGTTGATGGGAGTCAGGCAACGGAAGTAATAAGATTTACTTTTATCAAAAGTTATGTGTCTCACAAGGAAAGAAACAACCCAACAAATCTCCCCCTTCTCGACTAGGTTGAGGCCCTCACAAATTCGACAATAGAGCAACATGTTTCATAATCTTCCTAGGCAGTATCTTTGTCATCATATCAACACTGTTATCATCAAAATGAACGAAATCACCTACTCTAATTTCCTTAAAGGTAGGTGACTCTTGAAAGACACTCTATTTTGCTTTCCACCAAAGCAATGAGAACTTTTTTTGCAAATGTCTCTTTCCAACATCAGACAATACATTCTTTCTAACTAAAACAGACATCTCTTTCCCACTCATATGACATAACCTCTTATGCCACAAGTTAGTTCCATCAACAAACTCAGTTGCATGAACAACATCTTTTATAATTTTAGCCTAAGTTATGTAAAGTGTAGAGTGCTTAGTACTTCTACCCATAATCATGGAACCTAGTGAGCTTCCAACTACGATCCAAAAAAAAGTTGTTATAGTTTTCATCACACGACTTACCAACAGAAAGTAAGTTTAACCGAATATCAGAAACATTCTTCACATGCTTTAGAATTAATCTAGAGCCATTGGACATATCTAAGAAAACCTGTCCAACACCAATGCATCTTGCTACACCTTCATGAGCCATTTTCACACTGCCAAAATCACCAGGAGTATAGGAAGTAAACAAATCTCCCCTAAATGTGATATGAAAAGAAGCATTGCTATCAATCACCCAACTAGTTGAGTTATCAACAAGATTTGTAGACTCAAACTCATGAACTAAAAGAAAATCAACAGAAGTTGCATTGATCCCATCTTCATCATCATTGTTATCTTTACCCTTGTCATTGCTATCCTTTGCACTTATGTTTTTCAACTTCCAACAATATTTCTTTATGTGCCTCTTTTTATGACAATAGTTACACTCAACATCTTTATACTTGCCTTTAGAGTTGCTCCTACTTTGATCTCTGTCTTTTGGAGCACAACTGTTGCTTCTCTTCCTATACTCAGAAACCAAAATATCTACATGAGGTGATGTACCTAGTGACTTTCTTCTCATTTTCTTCATTCAAAACACTACTTTTGGCGAGGTCCATAGAGATGAAACCATCAGGAGCAGAATTGGACAATGAAGTTCTAAGAATTTCCCGTGAATCTGGTAAGGAGCCAAGAAGCAGTAGTCCTTGAATTTCTTCATCAAACTTGTACCCATAGCAGATAACTGATTCATAATTCCCTGGAAGTTGTTCAAGTGATCTGTGATTGATGTCCCATCAATATATTTTAAAGCCAACAATGTCTTTTATAAAAAAACATCTTATTTTTCCCAGTTTTTCTAGCATATAACTGTTCAAGCTTCATCCACAAAGCACGAGCATCTATCTCTCCAATAATATGGTTCAACACATTATTATCAACCCATATTCTAATATATCTACAAACCTGTCTATGCAAGAGATTCCATCTTTCATCACTTATATTACTAGGCTTCTCATTACCAAAAATAGGTATATGAAATTTTTTCACATAAAGCAAATCTTCCATTTTCGCCTTCTAAATACTATAATTGGAGTCATTCAAAGTAACCATTCTACTAGTATTAGTTTCCATTGTTCACTAAACCACAAGCCCAAAATCGATAAGTTCTTATACCAGTTGATGGGAGTCAAGCAGCAGAAGCAATAAGATTCACTTTTATGAGAACAATATAGAAACATCTTAAACATAATCAATCAATCTAATCAAAACCAATACACAAGTCGAAAACAGAAACCAATTTGTGGTATACTATACTTTTCTCTCTCTTTTGCTTTTCTAGGACTCTATTACTTTCTGCAATTTCTTGATTTCTTTCTGCATCCAATAGAGAAAGAAAAATTATCGCTTTTGATGGAAAAAAAATAAATCTCCTACGTTTTTTTTTTCACTCAATGATAAGTGAAATATAAAAATTTGAAGTATAATATTTATATTTTAAATTATATAACTTAAAATATAATTTTTATATTCTGAACTAGACAATTTAGAATATAAAAATTTAAAATACAAATTTTATATTTCAAATTTTAAAATCTGAATACTTATGATATTTTAAAAAGTATGGAGCTACAATAAGAAACCGTGGATGTCTAGAAAGAAATACCGCTTTTCCATAATACTATTGGGCTCTCTTTTCTAACCTAGCCCGATGGTGCTTACTTGCTTTTTGCTCCTAAGACTCTCCTTTAACTAAAAAAAAAAAAAATGTACTTCTGGTTACTATAATTTAAAAAATTTGAAAATTTAAAGTTTAAATTTTATTTATTAATTTTAGCTCTTTTAATTTTCAATTATCTTTAATTTTAGCTTTTTTCATTCAATTTTAATTCTTGATAATTATTTATTTATAAGTTTGTTTAGTTTCCAGTTTTAAAATAATATTAAATAACTATTAAATCGCATTTAGTAACAAATCCCTATAGTTGTTATAGTTTTCAATAATGTCAAAAAGCTACCATTATTATGTATTTTCCTTGGGCATCATGCCATGCCTAAAATAATAAAAAAAATATAATTAATTAAAAAATTAAGAACTAAAATCGTTAGAAAAAAAAATCAAGGACGGAAACTGTGGATTTTATGATAAAATATAGGAACCAAAATTATAATTAAACTTATAAATAGTGACGTGAAAATTTATTTTGATTTATTTTATTATGATTAGTTATAACTATGACTTTTTATAGTAATATTTATTGAGTTTAAATTGTTTTTAATTCCTATAAAATAAATATATTTTTTTATAGTAATATTTATCATACTTAAATATATTTTTTTTCCTTATAAAATAAATATATTTTGATTTTGATGGTGATAAATTTTATCTTTGCATTTTTTTATCTCAAAAATTTGAATCTAATAAATTTAGTCTTTAATAAATGACTAAATTGCGGCTTTGTTCGCAGTAAAACATTTTTATTTGATTTTCATCTCTTCAAAATTTGAAATTACGGTTGGTTTCTAAATTCATTTCAAGGTAAATATATAATTTATTTTTCTGAAAAGCAACATTTATTTTGGGGATCTAGAATTTTTTTTTAAAGTATAAAATATTTTACATTATAATTCATTTCAAAAATATATTTATATAAAATATAAACAAACTACAATGCTATTGATATTATTAAAGAAATATTTATAAGAATTAATCTCTATTGATATCTCAATTAGCAATTGAACAATCAGTCTATAACTAACTAAATATTTTGTTTAGACCATTAGCCTTGGAAAAATTAATTAGTCTCTGATTATTTTTCAATTATTAATGATCATAAAACGTAATTTAGAAACTGAGATTTTCAATAACTATTCTATAGTCTCTATAGCGAGTAACCGTTTCTTTTTTGTAATGCAATTATTGTATTAGTTGAAAATAAAACTTATTGGGTACTTTAAACACAAATTCGAATTAAAATGACACTATTTTATGAAAGATTTGAATAAGAAATAAATTGTCAGTTTACATTTTAATTTTAGAGGCTGGAACACTCTTTTATTTAATTTTTGTTAAAATAGCCCATGATTCTTTTACATTGAACAGATAATATATAGTTTATATATTTATAGCACACTAAAAAAAACTCATACTAGTAAATATACCAAAACAATTATACAAGTGAAAGGATCGGGATTAACTAAAAAGATATTAGAAAAGTGGAATTCCTTAAAAAAACAAGTTTAAATTATAGAAACATGTCTATAGTTAAAAAAAATACATTTGACAAAGAAAAATAAAAGGTAAACAAAAATAAATTGTAAAGAATAAATTAAAGAAAATAAATGCTTGATGAGTATATTTTTATTCACACTTAAATATTTAATCTTGACTTTCTTAGACTATAATTGAGAATAAATTCATTATTCTAAATAAGATTTATAGAATTAATTTGACTTTAATTGAGATCATTGGTTAAATTTGGATTTTAATTATATTCTCCTACTTTTCTTGTTTATAATCACTATAAGAAAAAGGTTATTTAGAGACCAATTTTTAGCTACAAAAGAAATTGTTACTAATTGTGACCAAAATAGTCACCATATTAGAGTTTGGTTGCTAAATAACTACAAAATAGAAGTAATTATTGAATTTAGTGACCAATTAAGTCAAATAATTAGTATCTAACATTAGTTACCAAGGTTTTAGTGACATATACCATTAGATTCTAAATTAGTCTCTAACTTAATTAGATACCAATTTAGAATCTAATGACATAGGTCACTAAAACTTTGGTATCTAATGTTAGATACCAATTATTTGACTTAATTGGTCACTAAATTCAATCATTAATTCTATTTTGTAGTTATTTAGCGATTAAAATTTAATTTGGTGATTATTTTGGTCACAATTAGCAATCGTTTCATTTGGTAGCTAAATATTGGTCTCTAAATAGCTTTTTTCTTGTAATGAATTTTGTGCAGTATGGGCTCCAAATCTAATCAAATCTTTTGTCAAGATATTATTCAAATTTTCTAAAAAGATGATCCTCTGTAATTCTTACTTAGTTTAGAGCAAATCTCCTTCAAATATTCTGTAATATCTTTTGCAGCATATTTAATTATTATGAGCTGGTATTTGGAACACAATTTGGAAACAAAATATATGAAAGAAATTGGGAGATGGAAAATCTACAGGATTTAATGGAAAGAAGATATTTATAAAATTAATAATAGAGGTTAGAGAAAGGATGAAGGACACACATCACTGGAGAGCATAAACTCAAGTTTTATTTTCCTTCGTATTTTAGTCATCCTCATGGAAGGCTAAACTCCTTTGAGTTGATTCTCTTGTGATTTCACATTTGTTGAAAATTCAATTGTTTTTCCTTTAATTAGAGTTTTTGGTTAATTCGCTTAGTGTTAATCAATTTCTTGTATGCTTAGTAAAGAGGTAAAAGATATACATCTCACTCAGAGGTTAAAATATACATCTCACTGAGTATATGCTTGGAGATGAGGTGAGATATTGAATATATTAGTAAACACTTGTATTGCTAATAAGATTCTGTTGAATTTGATTGACGTTTGTTTAATTAAGTTCAACTATGTGAAGGAAATTGAAGGATAATAATATTAAGAAAACTGATAAATGCTAAATTTCAGTATCCTCAACTGCATAATTGGGTGCTTTGATGTTTGAATTGTTGAGAATAAACACTTATTGTTCTTATGTTATCCTTAAATTAATGGAAGTATGCATAATCATCTTCAGATTGATTAAAAGAGAATTTTTGAAGAATTTTATGGAAAGCAGAAGCTGACTCTGGAAAGAGAAGACATGCTGGAGCCATGAAGAAAAATTACACAGCAAGAAGAAGAGGACCATTAGTGATGGGGTGCTTAAGCACAAAATTGTGATTGAGCTAGAACTCACTAAAGGTCTGTTGACACAATACCCTAATTTGGGTCAGAGGTATAAAAAGAAAAGAATCTTCATTGGGAAGGGAGCTTGTGTCTATAGTGACCTACAATAACCCGCAGAACCAATTTCTCTTTGTATGCATGGCTACCATGAGTAGCTAAGTTCTTCTTATTTTGGGATTGAATGTAATTTTGTCACACTCATTGTATTCTCGTTGTTTATGTTGATAGTATATGATTTATTCAGACTTGTATTCTCCCTCTGTGCCAAATCCTTAAGTCATATGCGCAATGAATTCTTGAACTAAAAATCTTAAGATTAACTGAGAAGTAATTTTGGGATTTGGAAAGTAAGGAGAATACCCATTAGCGTGCAACACCAGGAATGGGTTGTAGTGTAATGGCTGCATTGAGCAACTGTTTTTAATGTGGGTTAAAACTCCATGAAAGCTAAGGGAACAATATCATGCAAGATAACCTACGAATTTCAATACGCGAGGAATCAGGTTGAATGAATTTTATTTGTGCAGAGTCAAGTATATAATCATATGTTATTAACATTTTCTAGCAAGGAATGCAAATAGTTGAGTTAATGAGTTCAATTCCAAGATAGTCCCTCATCACTACATCAATACTTTGTTTACTGTTTCGTTTTATAATCTAGTACTTTCTCTGCAATTTGTTATATATTAAATCCCTAAACGCTTTTAGCTTAAGCTACTTCACTAGTTGAAGCTCAACTGATAACATTTCTCGTGGATTTGATACTCGTACTTATTTATTTATATTACTTTTTAACTTGGTATACTTGCCAAAATGAGGTCAACAAGTTTTTGACGCCGTTGTTGGGGAATGACTATTGTTGAGTATTGGCACGTGTAGTTACTTAAGGAAGTAAATAGTTGTGAATATTGTTTTCTTTTATATTTTTATTGTTTTATTTTTTTTAGTTGTTGAGCATTGTTGTTATATTCTGTTAACCACTGACAATTGTGTGCATAAACTGTGATATATGTTATTGAGAGGCCAGACTCCTCAAGATCAATTGGAATTTGACACTGAGATAGAAAGAACAGCAAGGAGGAATCATGGTAGAAGAAAGAGAGAACAGAGGACTCAGGAAAGCGAAAATGAGACACAAACTCTTGATTCCATTATTGAAGAGGACAAAGAAGAGATCAACATGGCTAATGCCGGGAATAATCCACCTCAGAGAATTCTTGGAGATTATGCAATGTAGCAGGGTCCTAGGTATTTTTCCAGTATTGCAATTCCAAATACAACTAAATCCGTGGAAATGAAGCCAACATTTATGAGTCTAATTAGCAGTCACCAATTCACAGGAATGGATCATGAGGAACTATATACTCACTTGTCTACGTTCTATGAGTTGACAGGAACCATGGGCTTTGAAGCAGCAGAAATTGATGCGGTTTATTTACGGCTATTCCCATTTTCATTGGCAGGCAAGGCAAAGGAATGGTTAAAGTCTCATCCAAACCAACGTCTAACAAATTGGACTGATGTGGAAGAGAAGTTTCTCAATGATTCTTTCCATTGTCACGGTACATCAAGGCCAAATCAGACATTTTAACCTTTAGACAAGGGGCTGAAGAAGCATTCTGTGAAGCATGGGAGAGATTCAAGTTAATGCTGAGAAGATGTTCCAACCACTGATTTGAAGATATTGCCCAATTGAACATATTTCATAATGAATTAAGGCCAGACATAAAGATGATTCTAGATGCAGTAGCAGGTGGCACTGTGATGGCGGTAGATGTGGAGTAGGCCACCAGAATTATTGAGGCTTTGGTATCAACTGACTATCAAGCACAACATGACACATACACTACCTAACCAAAGAAGGGAATGTTTGAACTGAGCACCACGAATGCTATTCTTGCTCAGAACAAAATTCTTAATACAACAGATGGAAGCTATTACCAAACAGATGATGCTGTCTAGAATTCTCAACATCAGAAATAAGTGATGAGATGTGATTTTTGTGGAGGCAACCACTCAAATGGAAACTGCTCATGCCAGAATCAATCAAATGAAGAGGATTTTTATATGAGTAATCAAGGCAGACAAATTCAATTTTCAAATAATTATCATTACAATATGGCTCTAGGTTGGAAGAATAACTCAAATCAGAGACCTGGATGGAAGCCAAAAGCTGGTCCTTCTAATAGACAAGCACCATTTAAGCATCACCATCAGAATTTTCCTATTGTGCAATTAACTAAATATTTCAAAACATTATTAAGATATAGTAGTATGAATTGTGACGTGAATGTAAAAAAAAAATGTTGTCAAATCAGATTGCAAATATTAGAAATGGTTCAGCTAAATTTTAATACAGTTTAGTTTTCTTCTTCCCAAACTAAATTATGAATTATCCAGGTTTATAAGTGACATTGAGACTAAGATGAAGCACACAAAAAGACACTATATACATGTTAGTTTCTCCAACGTATATAAAACCTAAAAGATAATTAAATGACAGAGTTTAAGTGAATGAATGGGGATGATTAAAGGGTTGTGTAACCTACTGAACATAAATTATTCTGTAACTAAAGTTATTCATAACTACTGTGATACTGAGTCATGCAAATTTAACAAGTGAAATGGACAGAAAATCTCTTCAATTTTCGTTTTGTAACATCCATGCATGCATGGAATTGAAAATCATTGTTTTCATTTAATCATAATAGTTCAATGGAATTCAGAAGGATTACTCTTCTATAATCAATAACCAATAAACCACTATATATACATAGGGAATTGTAAATCCTTCCATCTAAGTTGCAATCAACTCACAAAATGGTCACTCATTCTTGCATTTTCTTTTTCTTCTTCTTCTTCACATTCTCAACCGTTTGCCTTTATGCTAGGTCTCTCACTGAGCCACTCAAAGGAGGTTTCAGTGTGGAACTGATTCACAGAGACTCCCCAAAATCTCCATTATACAACCCCACCAAAACCCTTTTCCAGAAACTGAACAGCTCTTTCCACCGTTCTTTGGACCGTGTTAAGCACTTCTACCCAAAACCAAAAGCTACCCAAAACACACCACAGTCTGTGATAATCTCCAACCAAGGAGAGTACCTTGTGAAGTACTCCATTGGAACACCACCCTTTGAAGTGATGGGCATTGCTGACACGGGGAGTGACCTCATTTGGTCACAGTGCAAGCCTTGTGAACAGTGTTACAAGCAAACAAGTCCTTTGTTCGATCCTTCCAAATCCAAAACTTACCAACCCGTCTCTTGCTATTCCAGGGTGTGTCAATCTGTAGGTCAAACTTATTGCTCCTCTGATGCTGATCCCAATTGCCAGTATACCGTCTCATACGGTGATGGTTCTCATTCACAAGGAAATCTTGCCTTTGACACACTCTCTTTAGGTTCTACTTGATGAGTCTTAAACAAACAACACACACAAATAATCTGCAAGGAATAGAAGAAAAAACGGAACACGGGCAACACACAAGATTTAACGTGGTTCGGTTTCCCTAATCCACGTGCAACAGGAAGAAT